>Ga0209157_1000020_pt1 | contig 140477 bp, 134 predicted proteins | sample GraSoiAngelo_135_FD_185892 | JGI IMG/M metagenome (GOLD analysis project Ga0209157, IMG submission 185892) | Grasslands soil microbial communities from the Angelo Coastal Reserve, California, USA - 14_0929_05_40cm (SPAdes) (version 2) | ecosystem: Environmental > Terrestrial > Soil >... | reverse complement strand
GGCGCTCCTCGAGCGGGATGGCGCCCGGGGCGGCGGAGGCGACCGGCCGGGGAGGGGGCGGCGGCACCGGACCGCCGGGCGTGGCGCTCGCCACCGGCTTGGGCCGCACGGGTGTCGGGATCACGGGCCTCGGGGGGGGGGGGGCGGGCGCCGCGGGGGCGACGGACGAAGCCGTTGCAGAGGCGGCGAACGGCGTGGCCGCCTGTGGCTCCCCCGCGGCCTCCACGGCGACAGGGAGGTCCTTGAACAGCGCGGCCGCGCGCTCTTCGAGCGACGGCTTCTCCTCCTCGACGACTTTCGCCGCTTCGAGCGCTTCCCGCGCCTTGAGCTCCCGCTCCGCTTCGACTGCGGCCTCGGCCTGCGCCTCGGCCTCGGCGGCGGCCACTTCGGCCGCGGTACGGCGGCGGCGCTTGGGACGCGCTTCCGGCACCACGGCGACCGGCTCGGCCGCCTTGACGGCGCGGCGCCGCTTCGGCGCCGCCGGCGCCTCCTTCAGCTTGCGCTTCTCGCGCTCCCAGCGGGCGCGCATCAGCGCCACCTGCTCGGGCTTGAGCGGCGACAGGTGGCTGCGCACGAAGATGTCCAGCTCCTTGAGCATGCCCATGAGCTGCTCCGAGGAGATCCCGAATTCCGCCGCCAGGTCGTGAATCCGCGTCGTCGTCACCTCATTCCTCCACAGCCACCAACCCACGGGCCAGCCCCGCGTCTCTCACCCCGACCGCCTGGAGCGGCGGCCGGCCGAGGCCGGCGCCCAACTCGAGGGCGACCGGCCCCTGCACGATCGGCACCCCGCGCGCGCGCGCGAGGCGCTCCACCTTGTCCCGCGTGCGCGGACTCGCGTCCGCCGCGAGCACCACGCACGACAGCCCGTCCCGCTGCAGCTTCGCCCGTACCCCCGTCACGCCCAGCACCACACCGCCGGCACGGACCCCGAGCCCGAGCAGCCGCACGATCCGGTCGCTCACGCCGCCGGCGCAGGCGAGGGGTCCGCGGGGGGCGGGGGGGCCGGGGGGGCCGGCGGGGCCGGCGGGGCCGGGGGGGCCGGCGCTGGGGGCGCTGCCGCGCTGGGCCCCGCCGCGCCGCCCTGCCCCGCCCCCCCGTCCTCACCCTCGTCCTCGCCGCCTTCCTCGGTCATCTCGTTCAGGAACGCCATGAGCTTGTCGGCGAGCTCGGGAGTCATCCCCGCGATCTTGTCCACGTCCTCGCGCTCGAGATCGAGGATGTCCTGCAGCGTCTTGTGGCCGGCCCGCGCGAGCACGTCCACCAGCTCCGCCGGCAGCCCCTTGAGCTCGCGCAGCGCGACCTTGGTGGCGGCGTCTTCTTCGGGCGGCAAGGGCGCGAACAGCGGGCCTTCCCCGCCGCGCTCCAGCCACTCGCGGCTCGAGTACAGGTCGATCTTCCAGCCGGTGAGCTCGGAGGCGAGGCGCACGTTCTGTCCGTTGCGGCCGATGGCAAGCGACAGCTGGTCCTCGTCCACGATCGCCTGAATGGTCTTGGTCTCCGGATCGGAGAACACCCGCGCCACCCGCGCCGGCGCGAGCGACAGCTTGGCGAACCGCTCGGGGTCGGGAGACCACGGCACGATGTCGATGCGCTCGCCGTTGAGCTCGTTCACGACCGCCTGCACGCGCGAGCCCTTGAGCCCCACGCACGCGCCCACCGGGTCGATCGAGTCGTCCCGCGAGGAGACGGCGATCTTGGTGCGGCTCCCCGCCTCGCGGGCCGTGGCGCGGATCTCCACGATGCTCTGCTGGATCTCCGGCACTTCGAGCTTGAACAGCGCCTTCACGAACAAGGGGTCCGCGCGCGACAGGATGAGGCGCGGGCCCTTGGGGGTCTCCTCGATGCGCTTGAGCACGGCGCGGATGGTGTCGCCCTGATGGAAGTGCTCGCGGTGGTTCTGCTCGCGGTAAGGGATGATGGCTTCGGCCTCCCGGAACTTCGCGAGCATCACGACGATCTTACCGCGCTCGATCTGCTGCACCTCGCCCGAGAGCAGCTCGCCCACCTTGTCCGTGAACTCCTCGCGAATGCGCGCCCGCTCACCCTCCCGCACGCGCTGGATGATGCGCTGCTTCGCGGCCTGCACGGCCGTGCGGCCGAACGCCTCGAACGGCACTTCCTCTTCCAGCACGTCCCCCACCTGGAAGTCCGGGTCCTCGAAGCGCGCCTCCTCGAGCGCCACCTGGGCGCCCGGATCCTCCACGGTCTCGACCACCGTCCGCAGCACCACAATCCGGATCGTACCCTTCAACTCGTCGATCCCGATCTCCGCCCGCACGTTGGGCCCGTAGCGCTTCACCAGCGCCGCGTGGAGACCGTCCTTCAGGAGATCGAGCAGCTCCGCGCGCTCGAGCTGCTTCGTGCTCGTGAGCTCGCGGATCGCGGAAACCACTTCACTCGTGCTTGTCATCATTCGGTCCTTTTCACCAATCCACCGCCAGGCGCGCATCGCGGATGCCGGCGAGCGGCACCGGTCGCGGCGCGGCGCCCTGGGGCTCGAGAATCACCGTCGCCTCGTCGGGCACCGCCACGATCCGGGCGCGCACCCGGCCCAATCCCGCCACCGTCGCCTGGACCTCCCGGCCGACGAACCGCACCCAGTGCTGGTGCCAGCGGAGCGGCCGCTCGAGTCCCGGGCTCGACACCTCGAGGATGTAGCGGCGGCCCAGCGGGCCGTCGGCGTCGAGCCACGCCTCAAGCGCCCGGCTCGCCGTGGCACAGTCCTCCACCGTCACACGCCGCGGTGGCTCGCCGGGCGGCCATTCGATGCGCACTTGAACGAGCGGCCGGTGCTGCGTGCCGCCGATGCGGAGGTCGGCCAGTTCGAGCCCCAGCGGCGCCAGGCGGACCCGAAACGACTCGACGAGACTGTCGGAGAGCATAAAAAAAAGCGCGGGCCGAACTTCGCCCGCTTCACCGGCCCGGAATCTAGCCGCCGGGCGGCGCGTGTCAAGCGCGTGGTAGCCCGAGGTAGGCGACCATCCGCCCGTCGCGCCCGCCCGAGGCGCGGTGCGAGAAGAATTGCTCGCGGTGGTGTGCGCTGCACCACGGCGAGGTCGAGATCTCGGTCAGCCCGAGCGCGCGCGCCTGCTGCATCAGGACGGCGCGCAGGTCCACGTGACCGGGCGCGGTTTCGGGGCGCCCGCTGAACTGCGTCAGCACTTCAGAACCTACTTCATAACACTCGCCACAAATACTAACCCCGCAATGCATTACGATTTCCGAAGCGCGCACGAACGCCTCCCGCCGCACCAGCTCCACGCCGCGCTCCAGGATGCGCCCGGCCGCGCCGCGCCACCCCGCGTGCAGCAGGGCGACGGCCTGCTTGTGCGGCACGGTGAGATAGACGGGCACGCAGTCCGCGACGGTGATGGTGAGCAGCATCCCCCGGGTCCCGGTCGCGTGGCCGTCGATGCCGTCGAGGATCAGCCAGCCGTCCGCCGTCTGACGGTGCCACTGTACCAGCGTGCCGTGCACCTGGTGCGCGAGGATGAGGGCTGGGAAGGCGGAGCGGAACGCGGCGCGGAAGGCGCGCCACCGCGACATCACCTGCCCCACGTTTTCCTCGCTCCACAGGCCCAGCGAGAAGCCGCGGCCGCGGGTCGTGATCCCCGCCACGACGCCGTAGCGCTCGGCCCATTCGTGGAGCTCCATGCGTGGCACCGCCGAATCGCCGACGGGCTGTTCACGGAGGACGGCAGCGACGGCAGAGGCGGCAGGGACGGCACGGGGGTCGGTCACGTACCATCCTCCTTGCCGCCCGTGCCGCCTTTGCCGCCTTTGCCGCCTTCGTTGACGCGCTCAATCTGCGCACCGAGCGCGCGTAACCGCTCGTCGATGCGCTCATAGCCGCGCTCGATCTGTCCAATGTTGTGGATCACCGAGCTCCCCTCGGCGCCGAGGGCCGCGACGAGCATCGCCATGCCGGCGCGAATGTCGGGGCTCTCGACCACGCCGCCCCGCAGCGGCGACGGCCCCGCAATCACCGCACGGTGGGGGTCGCACAGCACGATGCGCGCGCCCATTCCGATCAGCTTGTCCACGAAGAACAGGCGCGATTCGAACAGCTTCTCGAACACGAGCAGCAGCCCTTCGCACTGCGACGCGACCACGATCGCGATGGACATCAGGTCGGCCGGGAAGGCCGGCCACGGGCCGTCCTCGAGCTTGGGAACGTGGCCGCCCAGGTCGGGGCGGATGCGGCGCTCCTGGTCGGCATCGACAATGAGCCGCGCACCGTCGAGCCGGGGCCGCACGCCCAGCCGCTCGAACGCGAATAGCGTGGCGCGCAGGTCCTCGCCGCGCACGCCATCGATGGTGACGGCGCCGTTCGTAGCGGCCGCGAGCCCGATGAACGAGCCGATCTCGATGTGGTCGGGGCCAATGGTGAACGGCGCGGCCCCCCCCTTGAGCGGGGCGCCGCCGTCCACCGTGAGCGTGTTGGTGCCCGCGCCGTCGATGCGCGCGCCCAGGCCCGACAGAAAGCGCGCCAAGTCCTGGACGTGCGGCTCGCCGGCAGCGTTGCGGAGGACCGTGGTGCCGGGGGCGGCGACCGCGGCCATGAGGGCGTTCTCGGTCGCCGTGACGCTTGGCTCGTCGAGAAAGATGTCGGCGCCAGCGAGCTTCTTGGCCTCGAGCTGGTAGGTCGCGCCGACGGTGACCTCCGCTCCCAGGCGCTCCAGCGCGAGGAAGTGCGTGTCCACGCGCCGCCGGCCGATCACGTCTCCGCCGGGGGGCGGAAGGTGCACCCGGCCGAAGCGCGCGAGCATCGGCCCGGCCAGCAGAATGGACGCGCGGATGCGGGCGCACAACACCGGGTCGAGCTCGCGCGGCTCGGCCCGCGCCGCGTCGACCTCGACGCTGTTGGGCCCCGTCCATTGCACTGCCGCCCCCAGATGCGCGAGCAGCTCGAGCATCGTCTCGACGTCGCCGATGTGCGGCACGTTGTCGATCCGGCAGAGCCCGTCGGCGACGAGCGTCGCCGCGAGGATGGGAAGAGCCGCGTTCTTGTTGCCCGCCGGGCGGATCGTGCCCTTCAGCGGGCGGCCGCCCGTGACTGCGAAGAACGGAGGCATGGGTGAGGCAAGCTATGACGCGGCTTGCGCCGGCGTCAAGCGTTCGCGAACGTACGCGACGTGAACGTGAGTCCGGTTCTCGCGCTCGCGGGACTCGCCGTCGTCGGCCTGCTCGCGACGCGACTGCCGCGGCCGCGGTGGCGTCACGTGGCGAGCCTCGACGTCCTGCTCGCCGCAGGCGGTCCCCTGGTCCTCCTCGGACTCGCCCTCGGACCCGGGATCGACCTGCTCGACCGGCCGGCGCTCCGGAGCATCGCCCCCGTGACGGCGCTGGCGATCGGGTGGCTCGGGGCGGGGCTCGGCGCGCGGTTCGAATGGCGCTATGTGCGCCGCATCCCGCGCGCCCGCTGGCGCCTCGCCCTGCTCGGGGCGACCGCAGCGCTGGCCGCCGTCGCGCTCGCCGCCCGGCTCGCGCTGCGTCTCGCCCCCGCCCTGGGCGCCGCGTGGGTGCCGCGCCTCCCGGCGATCCTCACCCTCGGCGCGATCGCCGCGGCGTCGGGACCCGTGGTCGTGGCGCTGCTGGTCCGCATGGTGGGGATGGGGCGCCGCACGGCCCGCGCGACCGAGCTCGGAGCGACGCTCGAGACCGCCTACGCGGCCCTGCTCCTGACGGTCCCGCTGGCCCTGCACCGCCCGCACCCGTCGAGCGCCGGCCCGGAGCTCGGCTGGCTGGCGGCCATCGTGTTCACCGCGGGGAGCGGCGCGCTCGCCGGCATGGTGTATGTCTCGCTCGCGCGCCTGCGGCCGGCGCACGAGGACCTGGGCCTCGCGCTGCTCGCCACCCTGCTGTTCGGCGCGGGGATCGGCTACGCCGCCGATCTCTCGCCGTTCGTGGTGTGCGCGCTCGCCACCGCGCTGATCGTGAACGTCGCCCCCGCCCCCCGACGGCACGTCGTGCGGCAGGTGCTCACCCGGTGGACGCCCGCCGCTTGCGCCGTCATCCTGCTCGTCGCGGGCGCGTCGCTCGCGCTGCCCACCGGCTGGATCCTCGTCGCCGCGCCGCTCGGCGCGGTGGCACGCATCGCCGCCAAGTGGGCGGCGGTGCGGTACGGGCGGGGCCTGCTGCAGCTCACCGCAGTCCCGCCCGACGCCGGGCTCGCGACGGCTGCCCAGGGCGCCGCGGCGGTCGCCCTGGGGCTCAACTTCGCCATCATGTACGACGGCGGTGGCGTGCTGACCACGGTGGTGTTGGGAGTCGCCGTGGCCCAGCTCGCGGCGCCGCCCCTCCTGCGGCTCGTGCTCGGAACGACGCCGGCGCCGTTGACACAAGCGCCCGCGCTCCCCGAGCTTAGTCGCGGGCGCTCGACCGAGCTTACGACATGATCCCGACCTGGGTGGCGGTGGTGACGGGGATTTCCCTCGCGATTCTGGCGTTGTCGGCCATCGCGATCGCGCTGTCGTCGGTGATCGCCGCGCTGGGCGTGCGTGCCTTCCTGCGGGTCTTCCGCGAGCTCGCCGGCCCCGCACTGGGCGACGTGCGCCAGCTCGTCACGACCATCCGCACCGAGGCGGAGGGTCTGGTCGGGACGTCGCAGGACCTGCGGGGCCGGATCGTGAGGGCCGCGGACGCGGCCGAGGCGCGGCTCGCCGACCTGGACGCGCTGTTCGAGGTCGTCCAGGAAGAGGTGGAAACGACGGCGCTCGACGTCGCGGCGACGCTCCGCAACGTGCGCCGCGGCCTCTCGCTGCTCGAATGGGGTCGCCGGGCTCTCAAACGGCGGAGGAAGCACTGAGGGGGACGGGGAGGGGCAAGCGCTTGCTCGCCGCGGTGGCGGTCGCCCTGGTCGGGATCGTCCTCTTCCCCGCCGTGGCGCACGCCTGGACGCCGGGCACCCACATCTATTTGGGCGAGTCCGTGCTCGCGAACCTGCACCAGCTCCCCGCCGTGGTGGCCGACTTGCTGCGCGCGTTCCCCTACGATTTTCTGTACGGCAACATCGCGGCCGACACGTCGATCGCGAAGAAGTACGCGCCCGTGGGACGCCACTGCCACGCGTGGCACGTGGGTCAGGAGATTCTCGACCTCGCGCCCGCGGACCCGCTCCGGGCCTTCGGCTGGGGGTATCTCTCGCACCTCGCAGCGGATACCGTGGCGCACAATTTCTTCGTCCCGCGTCAGCTGGTGCTCACCTCGAGCACGACCGGGCTGGGCCACAGCTACTGGGAGAGCCGCTTCGAGACGCACCTCGGCGACGCGTACGCCCGGGAAGCGAAGGATGTCATCCTGCGGGACCATGCGCCGAGCGACGCCCACCTCGATTCCATCATCTCCCCAACGCTCTTCAGCATGCGCACCAACCGCCGGCTGTTCCGCGGGATGGTGCACCTCACCGAGAGCGAAAGCTGGCGCTGGGCCTTCCAGCTGATCCTCGAGAACACGCGCTGGGACCTGCCCGATGCCGACGTGGAGCGCCACATGGCGGTGGCGTTCGAATACGTGATGGAGACGCTGGGCGAGGCGGACGCCGCGGCACGGCGGCTCGACCCCGCTGGCGCGCAGGCGCTCGGGCTCGCCAAGCGCATGCGACGCACGGCGCTCCAGGAGGGCGGCCGGGAGGATCCCGAACGGATGGAGGAGACGGCCGAGCAGCACTTCGGACTGCCGACGCCGGCCCTGGAATACTGGAAGCAGTCGCAGGCGCAGCGGCCGTGGCGCGATAGGGCCGACTAGGACGCCAGCTGCTCCTCGATCACCCGCTGCGTGAGCTTAGGGTCCGCCTTACCCCGCGACACCTTCATCACCTGCCCGATGAAGAACGGCATCAGCTTCGTCTCGCCGTTCTTGTAGCGCGTGACCTCGGTCGTGTGCGCCCCGAGCACCTCGCTCACCCACCCTGCGACCACGCCCGTGTCCGCCACCTGCACGAGGCCGAGGGCCTCGGCCACGTTGCGCGGCTCGCCGCCGCGCTCCGCCACCTCGCCGAACACGCGCTTCGCCGCCTGGTGCGACAGCGTGCCACCCTTCACGAGGCCGATGAGCTGCGCCAGGGCCGACGGCGGCACCCGCAGCGTCTCCTCGTGGTCCTTGGCATCCGCCAGCACTTCGGTCCGCACCCAGTTCGCCGCCGCCTTGGGCTCGGCCCCGGCGTGCACGACGGCCTCGTAGTAGTCGGCCACCGCGCGTTCGGCGGTGAGCACCGCCGCGTCGTCCACGCCCAGCGCGTACTGGGCCGTGAACCGCTCGCGCTTGGTCGCCGGCAGTTCGGGAAGCGCCGCGCGTTGCTCCTCGATGAACTCGGGCTTGAGAACGAGTGGCGGTAGGTCAGGATCGGGAAAGTAACGGTAGTCGTGGCTCTCTTCCTTGCTGCGCTGGGGCCGCACGCTGTTCGTCTTGGCATCGTAGAGCATGGTCTGCTGTTCGACGGTCCCTCCGGCCTCGAGCAAGGCGATCTGCCGGTCCCGTTCGACCGTGAGCGCCTTCTCGACGTACGCGAACGAGTTGATGTTCTTCACCTCGACCTTGGTACCGAGCGCGGTCTCGCCCGCCCGGCGCACCGAGACGTTGGCGTCCACGCGCAGGCTCCCCTTCTCCATGTCGCAGTCGGACGCGCCGGCGTACTCGAGCACCTGCTTCAGCGTGAGGAGATAGGCCCGCGCCTCCTGCGGTGAGCGGAAATCGGGGCCGGTGACGATCTCGATCAGGGGCACGCCGCAGCGGTTCAGGTCGATCGCCGTCTCCTTGGGGAACCGATCGTGCAGTAATTTCCCGGCGTCCTCCTCGACGTGCAGGCGTACGATGGTAGCCGTCGCTATCCCTCGCTCCGGTGACAGGTACGACAGCGTGCCATCCGTCGCGAGCGGCTGCTCGAACTGTGAGATCTGGTAGCCCTTCGGCAGGTCGGGATAGAAGTAGTTCTTGCGCGCGAACACGCTCTTCGCGTGCACGGTGCACCCGAGCGCGAGCGCCGCGCGCGCCGCGAGCTTGAGCGCCAGCTCGTTGGGCACCGGGAGTGCGCCCGGCAGCCCGAGGCACACCGGGCAGACGTTCGTGTTGGGCGGGGCGCCGAACGCCGCGGAGCAGCCGCAGAACATCTTCGACACGGTCCGGAGTTGGACGTGCGTTTCCAGGCCGACGACCGTCTCCCATGCGGCCGGCATCAGGCCTCCGTCGTCGCGGGGACCACCCGCTCCACGGCGTAGGCGGCCTCGATCAGCTCGTCCTCGAGGAACGCCTGGCCGATGAATTGTCCGCCGATCGGCAGCCCTTTGATGCGCCCGATCGGCAGCGAGAGCGCGGGCAGCCCCGCCAGGTTCGCGGTGACCGTGAAAATGTCGGACAGATACATCGCCACCGGGTCCGCGAGCTTCTCCCCCGCCTTGAAGGCCGCGGTGGGTGTCGTAGGGGTGAACAGCAGATCCACGCCGCGGTCGAACGCGGTGCGGAAGTCCTGGGCGATCAGCGCGCGCATCTGCTGGGCCTTGCGGTAATAGGCGTCATAGTAGCCCGACGACAGCACGTACGTGCCGACGAGGATGCGCCGCCGCACTTCGGCGCCGAAGCCCTGGCCGCGCGTGGCGCGGTACAGCGCCCGCACGTCCACCGCGCCGTCGAAGCGCGGACCGTAGCGCGCGCCGTCGTAGCGCGCCAAGTTGGACGACGCCTCGGCCGGCGCGATGATGTAGTAGGTGGCGACCGCATAGGGGGTGTGCGGCAGCGACACCTCGCGCACCGCCGCGCCCTGCTCCCGGAACAGCCGGATCACGCGGTCGCAGGCGCGTCGCACCGCGGGGTCGAGATCCGGCGGGAAGTACTCCTTCGGGATCCCGATCACGAAGCCCTGGAGCGACTCGGGCACCGTGGGGAGGCGCAGCGGATCGCGGTCCTCGCACGTCGAGTCCTTCGGGTCTCGCCCGCTGATCACCGACAGCACGCGCGCCGCGTCGTGCACGCTCCGACCCAGCACGCCGATCTGGTCGAGCGACGAGCCGAACGCCACGAGCCCGTAGCGCGACACGCGTCCGTACGTGGGCTTGATCCCCACGACCCCGCAGAACGATGCCGGCTGCCGCACCGACCCGCCGGTCTCCGAGCCGAGCGCGGCGGGCACCGCGCCCGCGGCGACGAGCGCGGCCGAGCCGCCCGACGAGCCTCCCGGCACGCGGGCCTTGTCGAAGGGGTGCAGCGTCCGCCCGTACACCGAGTGCTCGGTGGACGAGCCCATCGCGAACTCGTCGCAGTTCGACTTGCCGGCGATGAGCGCGCCCGCAGCGCGGAGTTTGGCCACGGCGGTGGCCTCGTAGGGCGAGCGGTACCCCTCGAGGATCCTGGAGCCACAGGTCGTCGTGAACTCGAGGGTGCAGATGTTGTCCTTCACCGCCACCGGCATGCCGTACAGCACGCCCGACGGATGCGCCCCTTGGGCCTGGGCGAGCAGCGACTTGCGGAGATCCTTGGGCGCCGTGAGGCAGGCATTGAAGCGCTTGGCCTTGACGAGGCGGTCGGCCGCCGCCTTGGCGCTCGCGAGCGCTTCGCTGGGATCACTCACGATTCGGCTTCCTCGAACTGCCCGAGCTTCGGCACCACGAAGAAGCCGTCCCGGAATGCCGGCGCGAGCTTGTCGGGCCCGAAGGCCAGCGGCCAGGGCTTCACCTCGTCGGCGCGGAACCGCACGGCATCCGGCCCCGGCACGAACGGCTTCACGCCTTCGCTCGCCGGCACGCTGTTGATTTGGGCTACGTAGTCGAGAATGCGCGACATCTGCTCGGCGAGCAGGGGCAGCGCCTCCGCGTTCACGTCGAGCTCCGCGAGCCGCGCGATCTTCAGGACCTCGTCATGCGTGACGCTCATGCGCTCTCCCACTCGCGCTCGAGCCCGGCATACGCGACGAGCAGCTGTTTCATGCCGATCTCCGCATCGTCGAACTGCACGCTCACCTTCAGGTCGCGGCCCGAGCCCGAGACCGCCCGCACCACCCCGCTGCCGAATTTGCGGTGACGCACCCGCTCGCCCGCGACGAAGCGCGGCACGTCCTGCGATACGTCCACGTCCCAATCCACGGGGAGCGGCGCCCGTGCCGCGCGGCGCGACGCCGCGGTGCGCGTGGTCCCGGTCCGGTCCCACAACGGGGTCGTGCTGCGCTCCTCCAGCGCCGTCGCGGGCACCGCCTCGAGAAAGCGCGACGCCTCCGACAACTCCAGCCGCCCGTTCCGATAGCGCGTCCGCGCCCATGAGAGATACAGTTTTTCGCGCGCACGCGTGAGCCCCACGTAGCACAGTCGGCGCTCCTCCTCGAGCCCGCCCGGCTCGCCCGCCGCCCGCGCGAGCGGGAACAGGCCGTCCTCGAGTCCCGCGAGCGCCACCACCGGCCACTCGAGCCCCTTGGCCATGTGCACCGTCATCAGCGTCACCCCGGTCGGATCGCCGGTCCCCTGGTCGGCGGACGTGACGAGCGCCGCCTGCGTGAGGTAGCGCTCGATGAGCGTCGCCCCCGTCCCCCCCGTCCCCCTTCCCCCTTCCTCGGCCTCGTCCCCCACCTCATCCCCGTCTTCTCCCGCCGTCTCCGCCCACTCCGCCGCCCCGGCGATCAGCTCCTCCACGTTCTCCACGCGCTCGACGCCCTCCGGACCCTCCTCGGCCAGGTAGCGGACGTACCCAACCGCTGCCACGATCTGCTCGAGCACGGTGGCCGGGTCCGCCTGCGCGTGGCGCTCGCGCAACCCGTCCACGAGCCGCGCCAGCCCCGCGAACGCCTCCCGCACATTGGGGCGCAGGTCGGGGATCCGGTCGGCGGCCCGCGCCGCCGCCAGCAGCGGCTGCCCCCCGCCCCACTGGGCGGCGGCCTTCAAGAGCTGGGCGAACGAGGCGTCCCCGATCCCGCGCCGCGGCACGTTCACGATGCGGGCGAACGCCTCGTCGTCCGCGGGGTTCGCGATCAGGCGCAGGTACGCGAGCACGTCCTTCACTTCGCGGCGCTCATAGAAGCTCACCGCGCCGACCAGCCGGTACGGAATCCCCCGGAACCGGAACGCCTCTTCGAGCGGGCGTGACTGCGCGTTGGTGCGGTACAGGATCGCCATTCCTTCATAAGGGACGTCCGATTCCGCCGCGCGGCGCGTCACCTCGCCCGCCAGCCATTCGGCTTCGTCCCGCTCGTCGGCGGCGGCGAGCAGGGTGACCGGCTCGCCCCCCTGCTTGGCGGTGAACAGCGTCTTGCCGAGGCGCCGCGCGTTCTCGGCGATCACGCCGTTGGCGGCGTCGAGGATCACCTGGGTCGAGCGGTAGTTCTGCTCCAGTTTCACGAGCGTTGTGCCGGGGAAGTCCTGCTGGAACGAGAGCATGTGGCGTACGTCCGCACCGCGCCAGCCGTAGATCGCCTGGTCGTCGTCGCCCACCACGCAGAGGTTCCGATGCTCGGCGGCGAGCAGCTTCACCAGCCGGTACTGGGCGGCGTTCGTGTCCTGAAACTCGTCCACCAGCACGTGGTCGAAGCGGCGCTGCCAGTAGCCGAGCCGTTCGGGGTGCTCCCCGAACAACACGAGCGGGTATAGCAGCAGGTCGTCGAAGTCCATGGCGTTGGCCTGCCTGAGCGCGGGGCCCAGCACCGCGTAGATCTCCGCCGCTACCCGCGCGAGCGGGCTTTCGGCGCTCGCCCCCAGCTCTTCCGGCAGGAGCATGCGGTTTTTCGCGCCCGAGATGATGGCGTGAATGGCGCGCGGCGGGTACGCCTTGGGTGAGAGGCCACGCTGCTCGAGCAGCCGCTTGATGAACGACTCGGAATCATCCTGGTCGTAGATGGTAAAGTTCGGTCCGAAACCGAGCAGCGCCGCCTCGCGGCGCAGCAGCCGGGCCGAGAGCGCGTGGAATGTGCCGATCCACAGGCCCCGCGGGTCGGCGCCGAGCAGTGTCGCCACGCGGGCGCGCATCTCCCCCGCGGCCTTGTTCGTGAATGTGACCGCGAAGATGCGCGCGGGCGCGACGCCCCGCTCCTGGATCAAGTAGGCGATCCGCGCCGTGAGGACGCGGGTTTTCCCCGAGCCCGCGCCGGCGAGCACGAGCAGCGGGCCGCCGGGATACCGGACCGCGGCCTCCTGGGCGGGATTGAGGGCCAGGCTCACTTCGCGCTCACCAGCGGGAATTCCAGCACGAACTCCGCTCCTGCGCCGTTCGGCCCCGGGCGATACAGCAGGCGCCCTGCGTGCTGCTGTTCCACGATGCGGCGGGCGAGGGCCAGCCCGATCCCCCATCCCCCGGGCTTGGTCGAGACGCCTGGCTCGAACAGCTGGGCCCGCACGTCAGGCGCCACGCCCGGGCCGTCGTCGCGTACGGTCACGCGGGCGGTCCGTGCGGTCGCCTCGACCGCGACGTCGATCCGCCCGCCACGCCCCGAGAGCGCGTCGATCGCGTTCTTGATCACCGCCTCGAGCGCCCATTCGACGAGCACGGAGTCGCCCAGCGCCGTGGGACCGGGCCCCGTGGCCGCGAGCGACAGGGTGACGGGGCTCGCGAGCGTGGGCAGGCGGGGCCGGAAGTAGCTCACGACCCGCTCGGCCACGGCGCCGAGCCCGATCGGCTCGCGACGCGCCGGACGCCCGATCCGCTCGAACCGCTTGGCCACCCGCTCGAGCCGCTCCGCGTCGGCTTGAAGATGGCTCGCGACCTCGGCGGCGGTGGTATCCGGATTATCGCGCAGGTAGGCAATCCATCCCGTGAGGCTCATCAGCGGCGTGCCGAGCTGGTGCGCCGACTCGCGCGCCATCGCGGCCCAGAGCCGATCGCGGGCCGCGGCGACCTGCGAGCGGTACGCCCACACCGCGAGCACGACGAGACAGAAGAACACCGCGCCCTGGAGCGCGGCGAGGCCGATGAACCGCTGCGCCACCGGCAGGGCGCCGTAGTGGATCGTGCCGACGCCCGGCTGCACGAGCGGCAGGTTCTCCCGGTCGAGCCGGGCGATCCACGCGCCCAGCCGCGCCGGATCGGCGGCGACGCCGGGGGGCGCGTTGTCGAGCGCCGTGATCCGCCCCGCGGTGTCGGTGACCACGATGGGGATGCCGAGCGAGCGGACCTGGCGGGCCAGATCGAGCAGCGCCTCCGTCGCGGCGTCGGGGTGCGGGTCGTTGAGCCCCGCGAAGACCCTGCCGAGGAGCCGGCTCGTCTCACGCGCGTCGTCGCGCAGGTGCCGCGCCACCACCCACGCGTAGCCCACCGTCATCGCGCCGAGCAACAGGGCCAGCCCGACGACCGCGGGGGGCGCCGCGCGTCGCAGCGCGACGTTACGCGCCACCGGAGACGGCGGCGAGGCGGTCGGTCCCGAGATACGGCGCCAGCGCTGACGGGAGCGTCACGGAGCCGTCGGGCCGCTGGTGCGTCTCGAGCAGTGCCGCCAGGGTGCGCGGCAGCGCCACGCCGGAGGCGTTGAGGGTGTGCACGAATTCCGGCTTCGCCCCCGGGCCCGGCCGGTAGCGGATGTTGGCGCGCCGCGCCTGGAAGTCGGTGAACGTGCTCGAGCTCGAGACCTCGAGCCACTGCCCCACCGCCGGCGCCCAGGCCTCGAGGTCGTAGGTCTTGGCGCTCGCGAACCCCACGTCACCGGCCGCGAGCAGCACCACGCGGTACGGCAGCTCGAGGCGCTGCAGCACCGCCTCCGCGTGCGCCGTCATCTTCTCGTGCTCGGTCGGCGAATCGGCGGGGCGGGCGAACCGCACCAGCTCCACCTTGTCGAACTGGTGCACCCGCAGCAGGCCGCGCGTGTCCTTGCCGGCGGCGCCCGCTTCGCGCCGGAAGCACGGCGTGTAGGCCGCGTAGGCGAGCGGCAGGCGGGCGCCGTCCACGATCTCGTCCCGATGCAGATTCGTCACGGGGACTTCCGCCGTGGGCACGAGGAAGAGGTCGTCCGGCTCGGTGCGGTAGGCGTCCGCCTCGAACTTCGGGACCTGGCCCGTCCCCTGCATCATCTCCCGCTTCACGACGAACGGCGGCTCGAGCTCGACGTACCCATGCTCGCGCGTATGCAGGTCGAGCATGAAATTGATGAGCGCGCGCACCAGCTTCGAGCCCATCCCGACGAACAGCGGGAATCCTGAGCCGGCGACCTTCGCGCCGCGCTCGAAGTCGAAGATCCCGAGCGCCGCGCCCAGCTCCCAGTGCGGCTTCAAGCCCGGCTCCCGCGGCCGCGGCGTGCCCCACGAGCGCAGCACCGCGTTGTGCGAGGCATCCCCGTCCGGCAGGTCTGGGAGCGGCAGGTTGGGCACGTACAGGGCTTGCTGGTCGAGCTCGGCTTCGACGCGGCGCAGCTCCGCCTCGAGCCCGGCGACCCGCTCCCCCAGCTTCTTGCGCTGCTCGCGCACGGCGACGGGCAGCTCGCCCTTCTCCTTCATGAGCCGCGCGTCGGCCTTCGCCGCTTCGTTGCGCTCCGCGTGCAGCTGGTCGAGCTGGCCCGTGAGCGCGCGCCGTTTCATGTCGAGCGCTTCGAGCGTATCGAGCAACTTGGTCAGCGTGGCGTCGCCACGCCGGGCGAGCGCCGCCCGCACCTGCCCGGGCGAGGCGCGCAGCAGCTTGAGGTCGATCACACGGTTACTGCTTCGGCAGTCCCGGCTCGAGGCCGCGGTAGCCGCAGTTCTGGTCGCTCAGAATCTTGAGGTCGATGCGCCGCCCCCCACCTGCCCGCGCTGCGGCCGACGTGTCGACGGCCAGCACCTGCAGCTTGGCATAGAGCGACACCGTGATTCCGGTGACGCACGTGATGGGTCGGGCCCGCACCAGCACCACGGAGTCCGGACGGACGACGAGGGCCGAGTCGAACTCGTAGCCGCCGGTGGGCGCGATCTTGATCGAGTCGAACGGCGTCCTCGAGCGCTGCAAGCCTGACACGGTGCCCAGGTGCATCGCGCCTGTCGGCAGCAGCACCGGGCGGCCGGCCGTATCGACGTCGAACGCGAAGTCGAAAACCGTCGACAGATCGGTGCGCACCCGCAGCTCGCCCTGCACCAGATAGGCCGACGGATTCTGCAGCGCGATGTCGGTGAGCGCGTCGGAGAGCGCGAACAGCGAGACCGTATCGACCGTGTTGCTGTCCGTCGCGGCCGGCAGGCCCGTGGGCGTGCTGCACGCCGGCGCGAGCGCGGCGAGCCCCGTGGCGATGAGAGTGAGCGCGATGCTCGAGCGGCGCGCGGACATGCGGTGCCGGGAAGATACCGAGCCGCGTCCAAGTGGGTCAACCCACGATCACTGCTTGACTTCGCTAGTCCCCATTCCTAGCTTGGCCGCCGTATGGCGACGATCCGCGACGTAGTCGACGCGCTCAGCCGGCGCGCGGGAGTCGACGCCGTGGTCGTGGTCGGCCGGGACGGGTTGCCGATCGACTCGCGCACCGGCAACGGCGTGGATGCCGAGAACGTGGCCGCCCTCGTCCCCGCGGTGATCAACGGGATGGCGCAGCTCGGCCAGGCCGGGGGGCGGGGAGAGTTCGGCACCGGCGTGCTCGAGTTCGGCTCCGGCCTCGCGGTCGTGTCCGTGCTCAACGCCGATGCACTGCTGGTCGTGCTGGTGCGGCCAGCCACCAACGTGGGCGCCCTGCTCTACGACCTGCGTCGCCATCGCTCGGCGATCGCCGGTCTGCTCTGAGCAGGAGCCGCCCGCGTTGTCGCCCGCCCCCCCCCCTCCCTCGCCCCCCACCCGGCGGCACCTCCTCGTTGTGGACGACGAGCCGCATATCGGGCTGTTGTTGCGCCCGCACCTGGAGCAGCTCGGGTACCGCGTGAGCCTGGCCAAGAACCTCGCCGAGGCCCGGGCGGCGCTCGCCGAGCGCGCGGCGCGCCCCGACGCCCTCTTGCTCGACCTGCACCTGCCCGACGGCTCCGGCCTCGACCTGCTGCGGGAGCTGCGCGGCGGCGCCGCGACTCGGACGCTGCCGGTCATGGTGCTCACGGCGGAGGGTGAGGACCGCGTCCTCAACGAGGCCGAGGAGCTGGGCGCGTCGCTCCTGACGAAGCCGTTCAGCCCGTCGAAGCTCACCGCCCGCATCGCCGGCATGCTGGGCGACGCACCGCCGGGGGAGCACGCGTGAGCATCTGGGCCGTCATCCTCGCAGGCGGCTCGGGGACCCGGTTTTGGCCGCTGTCCACCCCCGAGCGGCCGAAGCAGCTGCTGCCGCTTGCGGGCGACCGCCCGCTGCTGACGCAGGCGGTGGAGCGGCTCGACGGTCTGGTGCCGGCCGAGCAGGTCCTGGTCGTGACGGGCCCGTTCCTGGTGGACCAGGTGGCGCGCATCGTGCCGCAGGTGCCGCGCGCCCAGATCTTCGCCGAGCCGCGGGCCGCGTCCACGGCGCCGGCGCTGGCCTGGGCGGCGCACTGGATCTCGCAACGCGACCCCGGCGCCCAGATGGTGTCGCTCCACGCCGACTGGGCCGTAGGCGACGACCGGGCCTTCCGCGCCGCGGCGCGCCACGCGCTCGGCGTCGCCCAGGAGTACGACGTCCTCGTCACGGTCGGGGTGACCCCGACGCGCAACGAAACGGGGTACGGCTATATCGTGCCCGGGAAGCCGCTGGGCGGCGGGCGGGCGGTGCGACGCTTCGTCGAGAAGCCGTCCGCCGCGCGCGCCGCGCTGCTGCGGCGGCGCGGCGCGCTCTGGAACACGGGCCTCTTCGCCTGGGGGGTGGCGCGCTTCCTGGGCGAGGCGGGCGCGTATGCGCGCGAGCTCAAGGCCGGGTGGCCGGCGCTCGCCGCCGGCGACGTCGCCGGCTTCTTCGCCGCGGCGCGCCCGGTGGCGGTAGACGTCGCGGTGCTCGAGCGCTCCAAGCGGCTCGCGGTCGTGGCGGGGACGTTCCGTTGGGACGACATCGGCTCGTGGGACGCACTGCTCCGCATCCGCAGCCCCGACGCGCGTGGCAACATCGTGGTCGGCAACGTCACGCTCGCCGATGACGTGCGCCGCTCGGTGATCTGGTCGGAGAGCGAGCACCTCGCGGTGATCGGGCTCGAGGACATGGTCGTGGTGCGCGCCAACGGCCACACCCTGGTGATGCCCACGGGACGCGCCGAGCACCTGCGCGCGCTCGTGCAACGACCGTGACGCCCGCGCTCTATCTGCTCGACCCCGATCCCGCGCCCGGCTGGGCGCCGTTCGCGGGCGTGCGCCCGCTGTCCGAGCTGCGGGTCGGAGCGCACCTCGTGCGCGAGCGGTGGGAGGCGTTCCTGGGCACGGAGGTCGCGGAGATCTTCGCGCTCCCCCACCTGGCGGGGTTCGCGGAGGCGGGCGTCCCCACCGTGTCGCCCCGCCACCCCGTTGCCGGACCGGCGCTCATTGGCTCTTCCACCTTTGCACCTCGCGGGCTCGCGCCGGCGCTCGCCGAGGAGGGGGGGCCGTTCCGGCTGACGTGTGGCGGGATGACGGTGGGATGGGGGGTCGGGCCGGGCGCCACCTGGGACGGACCGCAACCGCACGCCACGGCGCACGAGGTGGCCGGAGTCGTGCTGCACGGCGTGCACGACGTGATCCGGGCGCTCGAGCCGCTGCTGCGCGAAGATCTGGTCGGGCTGCTGGGCGAGAGCGACGCGATTCCCGCGGGCAGCACCGTCCTGGGCGATCCCGCGTGGATCGCGCTGCACGATGCCGCCGTCGAGCCCGGCGTCGTGTTCGACGTGCGCCACGGGCCGGTGGTGCTGGAGAGCGGCGTCGAGGTCCGGTCCGGCGCCCGCCTCGAGGGTCCGCTCTGGGCGGGCGCGAACGCGCATCTGTTGGGCGGCGCGATCCGCGCCTCGGCGATCGGCCCGCGCTCGAACGTCCGCGGCGAGGTGTCCAATTGCGTGTTTCTCGGGTATGCGAACAAGGCGCACGACGGGTTCGTGGGCCACTCGGTGATCGGCCGCTGGGTGAATCTCGGCGCGGGGACGATCACGTCGAACCTGAAGAACACGTACGGCACCGTGCGACTCGACGTCGCCGGAACGGCGGTTGACACTGGGATGCAGTTCCTGGGCACCCTGATCGGCGACCACGCCAAGACGGCGATCGGCACCCTGCTCGGCACGGGGACGGTGATCGGCGCGGGCGCGAACGTGTTCGACGCAGTGCGGCCGCCCAAGTACGTGCCCCCGTTTGCTTGGGGAGGGAGCGCGGACGGCGCGGCACGGGTGAGCCGGGACGGGTTTCTCAAGGTGGCGGAGCGGGTACTACCGCGGCGCGACGTGGCCCTGGACCACGCGCTGCGCGCGGCGCTCGGCCGCATCTATGACTGGGCCACGCGCTGAGCCCGGCGCGCGCCCCTCACCGGGCCGCAGCGGGGCGTGCATATTTGTAGGCTCGGGGGAAACGGCGTGCGGATGACAGAGACCCAGTACCGGCGAGTCGGGAAATTCGAGCTGCACGAGCTCATCGGGGAAGGCGCGATGGGCGCCGTGTGGAAGGCCTACGATTCGGTCGTCCGCCGCTACGTCGCGCTGAAGCTGCTCCCCAGCGCGGTCGGCCGGTCGACGGACGCGCGCGACCGTTTCCTGCGTGAAGCGCGCGCCGCCGGGGCATTGCAGCACCCCAACATCGTCACGCTGTACGAGCTCGGAGAAGCAGACCGCCAGCTCTTCATCGCGATGGAGCTGGTGGCCGGGCGCGACCTGAGCTCGCTCATCGCGCTGCGCGAGCCGCTGGCGCTCGAGCGCAAGCTCGACATCGTGATCGAAGTGTTGCAGGGACTGTCCTACGCCCACGAGCGCGGCGTGATCCACCGCGACATCAAGCCCTCCAACGTGCGCATCGCCTCGGACGGCTCGGTGAAGATCATGGACTTCGGCATCGCGCGTCTCCAGTCGGCCGAGGTGACGGGGTCGGGCGCGATCGTGGGCACGCCGACGTACATGGCGCCGGAGCAGATCACGAACGGCGCGATCACGCCGGCGACCGACCTGTTCGCCGTCGGTTGCCTGCTGTACGAGCTGCTCTCCTACCAGAAGCCGTTCGAGGGCGAGACCGTCCACGGCGTGCTGTACCAGGTGCTTACGACGGACCCGAAGCCGTTGCGCACCATGGCGCCGTCGATCCCCGCGGCGCTCGAGCGCGTCGCGTCGAAGGCGATGAACAAGGTCCCCGAGGAGCGCTACGAGACCGCCCGGCAGATGCAATCCGCCTTGTTCAGCATCCGCGCCGCCCTGTCGGGCGCGTCGGAAACGACGGCGCGGCTTGGCCCCCGCTGGACCCCGTTCCCCGCCGTCGCGCTGCGACTCATCACGCACGCCCCGATTAAATGGCGGGCAGCGGTGCTGACGGCCCTGATGGTCACGGCGCTGGTGCTGCTGTACGTGTCGCGCCCCTTTTCGCCCTCCGCGGCGCCGTCGTCGGGCGGCGATGTCTCCGGCGCGACCCTCGACTGGCTCGTCACCTACCCGCTCCCGTCCGGCCTCAACCCGGCGCTCGCGGCGCAGCGCGACTCGACGCTCGCGGCGCGCCAGCGGGCGCGCGGTGCCGGCGCGATGAAGAACAACGTCCCCACCCTCATCCTGGCCGAGACGATGCTCCTGACGTCCGAGCGGGCGCTGCGCTCCGGCGACCCGGCGCGGGCCGCGAGCGGTTACGCCGGCGCGGTGCCCATGTATCGGAAGGCGGAAGCCGAGGCGGCGGCGCTGCGGCGCGACGCCGAGCAGGCGATCGCGCGCGCCACCCCCGTGGTGAACGCCTTGGCGACGCGTCCCCAGGCGGGGCGCGCGGCCACGTCACTGGCGCGCGCGGAGTCCGGGTACGCCGCGATGGACTACGTCGTGGCGCGCCTCGCGGCGCTCGACGCCGAGCAGGTGGGCGTCGCGGCCGGGGTGGCGCCGCCCTCGCCGCAACCGGCCGAGCCACGCCCCGGCATCGACGTGCTGCTGCAGGACCTGGAGCGGGCCGTCTCGAGCGAGCGGGTGGGCAACTTGCAGACGTTGATGCCGGTGATGGCGGACAAGGACGTCGCGGCGTGGCAGAGCTTCTTCCGGCGCTACACCCAGCTGACGGCGCACTACACGATCGAGCGGTTCGCCGCGCAGGGCAACCAAGCGCACGCGACGGTGCGCACCGTCTACACCTACGTCCCGGCGGGCGGCGGCGCCCAGGGCGAGACCCGTCTGCGCCAGGCGATCAACTTCACCAAGACCCCGAGCGGTTGGCGCATCGCCAACATCCGGGAGCTGCACTGAAAGGCGCTGGCCTCAGTCCCAGGCGCGCTCGGTCGGTGGTGGCGGGGGCGGGATGGCGAGCGAGTCGGCCCGGGCCGTGGCCGGCCCCACGCGACGCAGCGTCACCGGCTTCTCGAGGTCGCCGCCCGACAGCGTGAGCTTGTCGCCCTCCAGTTTCATACCGTAGACCTGCCACACGCCATCTCCCAGCGTCAGCCACAGGCTGTCCCCCACCACCCGCCAGCGGGCCACTTGGTCGCCGAACTGGGCCGAACTGTCGCTCCGCACTATGATGTGCCGGATCTCGTCCTCGGCTTTGGCCTGCCATTTTCCTTCCAAGCGCGGGCGGTGGACCGCCTCGGTAGTCTGCGCGGCAAGGCCGGACGCCACAGCGAGGGAACAGGTAATGGCAAGGACGAAGCGCAACGGCATAGACATATCTTACCCCAAATAGCAAGGAGGGAGCAGAGAACCCCTGCTCCCTCCAGCCTGTTCATCTCTGGGCGTCTGTGCGTCTAGGTCTTAGTACATCCCGCCCATGCCGCCGCCGCCGGGCATCGGCGGCGCCTTGTCCTTCTCCTTCTTCTCCACGACGACGCACTCGGTCGTCAGAAGCAGCGCAGCGATCGAGGCCGCGTTCTGGAGCGCGGTCCGGGTGACCTTGGTCGGGTCGATGACGCCGGCGGCGACCAAGTCCTCGAACGTGTCCGTCTGGGCGTTGTAGCCGAAGTTCTTGTTCTTGGCTTCGCGCACCTGCGACACAACGATCGAGCCCTCCTGACCGGCGTTCTGCACAATCCACCGCACCGGCTCCTCGAGCGCCCGGCGCACGATGTCGACGCCGATCTTCTCGTCTTCCTCGGTCGCCTTCGCCTTGTCGAGGACTTTCTGGCACCACAACAGCGCGACGCCGCCACCCGGGACGATGCCCTCCTCGACCGCCGCGCGCGTCGCGTGCAGCGCATCCTCCACGCGCGCCTTCTTCTCCTTCATCTCGGTCTCGGTGGCCGCGCCCACGTTGATCACCGCGACGCCGCCGGCGAGCTTCGCCAACCGCTCCTGCAGCTTTTCTTTGTCGTAGTCCGAGGTGGACTTCTCGATCGCCGCCTTGATCTCCTTGATGCGGCCCTGGATCGCTTCCGACTTGCCCTTGCCGCCGACGAGCGTCGTATTGTCCTTGTCGATCACGATCCGCTTCGCCTGCCCGAGATCGTTGAGCGTCGCGTTCTCGAGCTTCAGGCCCATCTCCTCCGAGATCACCTGCGGCGCGCCCGTCAGCTTGGAGATGTCGATCAACATCTCCTTGCGGCGGTCACCGAAGCCCGGCGCCTTGACGGCGCACACCTTCAGCGTGCCGCGGAGCTTGTTGACGACCAGCGTCGCCAGCGCCTCGCCCTCCACATCCTCGGCGATGAGGAGCAGGGGCCGCCCGGCCTGCGCCACCTTCTCGAGGATGGGCAGGAGGTCCTTCATCGAGGAAACCTTCTTGTCGTGGATTAGGATGTAGGCGTCCTCGAGCACCGCCTCCATCTTCTCCGGATCGGTGATGAAGTAGGGCGAGAGGTAACCGCGATCGAACTGCATCCCGTCCACCGTCTCGAGCGTGGTCTCGAGGCCCTTCGCCTCCTCGACCGTGATCACGCCGTCCTTGCCGACCTTCTCCATCGCGTCGGCGATCTTCTCGCCGATCTCCTGGTCGCCGTTCGCGGAAATCGTGCCCACCTGGGCGATCTCCTTCCGCCCCGCCGTCGGCACCGAGATCTTCTTCAGCTCGTCCACGACCGACTCCACCGCCTTGTCGATGCCGCGCTTGAGCGACATCGGATTCGCCCCCGCGGTCACCGACTTCAGCCCTTCGCGGAAGATCGCCTGCGCGAGCACGGTCGCGGTCGTCGTGCCGTCGCCCGCCACGTCCGAGGTCTTGGTCGCCACTTCCTTCACCATCTGGGCGCCCATGTTCTCGACCGGATCCTCGAGCTCGATCTCCTTGGCGACGGTGACGCCGTCCTTGGTGATCGTCGGGTTGCCGAACTTCTTGTCGATGACGACGTTCCGGCCCTTCGGACCGAGGGTCACCTTGACCGCATCGGCCAGCTGGTCCACACCCCGCTTCAGACGGGCGCGGGCCTCAACGTTGAACTCCAGTTGCTTCGCAGCCATGTCGTTCTCCTCCTAGACCTCAGCTGAGCTTCGCAATGACGTCGGATTCCTTGATGAGGATGATTTCCTCACCCTCGAGCTCCACCTGGGTGCCGCTGTACTTCCCGTAAATGACGCGGTCGCCCACCTTCAGCTCCATCGGGACCAGCTCGCCCTTCTCCCGCCGCCCAGGACCGACGGCGATGATCTCGCCCTGAATCGGCTTCTCCTTCGCCGTGTCGGGGATGTACAGCCCGCCCTTCATCGTCTCCGTCTCCTCCATGGGCCGAATCGCCACACGGTCGGCAAGCGGGAACAGCTTGAGCTTCGTCTTCGTAGCCGTTGCAGGTGCCATGGTGCCGTGCCTCCAGCTCGGTAACGTGGTGCTAAGTACTTGTTGCACAGGTGCGTTAGCACTCTCGTTCGATGAGTGCTAAGTCCGCCGTGCAGGAATCTCTCCGGGCCGGGGGCCCGTGTCAAGAGGGTGGCAGTGGTCGTTTCAGGGCGGGGTTCGCAGCCAGGGAGTCGACGATCGCGCGCACCCGCGCGGCCGTGGTCGCGCCCAGGGAATCGAGCGGCGCCGCGACGGCGGCTACGATCGCTCCGGTGCGGGTATCGACCAGCCGCACATGCAGCCACGTCAGGGCCGGCGGCTCCACCTCCCGGAGCGTAAACGCCAGCAGGTAGGCCGTAGGGCGGCTGCCGCCTTTCACCTGGCGCCGCACCGTGAAGCCGCGGCGGCGCAGCTCCTGCGCCAGCTCGCGGCCGAGCGAGTCCCCGCGGGTGATCAGAATCTCGTAGGCCCGCAGTCCCGTCGGTTGCTCGTACTGGGAGGGGGGAGCGCACGCCGTAAGCAACGTTGCGAGTTCCACGACACCAAGTTGCAAGAGCCTGGGCGCGACTCGCGGTTCTCGTGCAACGTGGCCTCGTGGCGTCGTAGAACGGTTCACGGGATCACCCGCCTCGCCCCCACCCAGCGATCGAGCCAGTAGGCGCCCTCCGGGTCGGCGGGGTCGAGCCGCGAGAGCTTCACTCCCCGGTTCGAGCTGTGGATGAACTTGAGCTCGCCGACGTACATCCCGACGTGCGTGACGCCGGCGCCGGGACGGGCCGAGAAGAGGAGCAAGTCTCCAGGCCGGAGCGCGTCGACGACGGGCGTCACTTCCGCACCGGCGCGCGCCTGGTCGCGGCTCATGCGGGGCAGCCGGATGCCGTGCTGGGCGTACGCGTACTGGATCAGCCCCGAGCAGTCGAACCCATTGTCCTGGGTGCCGCCCCACACGTACGGCGTTCCCAGCGACTCGATCGCCGTCTGGACGACGTCGCCGGCATTGCCGCTGAAGGTCGTGGGCGGCTCGGGCGGCGGCAGCTCGGGTGGAGCACTGTACCCACCCCTGCCCCGTCCCCCGTCCCCCCTCCCCAATCCGATGGAGACCCCGATGGCGGCGCTCACGCCCCGGTGCGCGTCGCTCCTGGGCCGCCAGAATCCCCGGGGTCCGCGGTCCTCCAGCCGATAGCGGACCTCCGAGCCGATCGCAAACCACGAGCTCGGTCGCCACTCGAGGCCGCCGCCGATGCTCCACAGCGCCGCGAGCTCCTGGGTGGACGTGTCGGTCGAGAGGCCGAGGTCGAGCCCGGCGAGGGCATAGGGACCGAGGGTCGCGCGGCCGCGCCAGCCCTGCAGCTCGTAGCCGAGCCCGTAGAACGCGCGGCGCCGCCCCAGCGAATCGTGTACCAGCACGGCGGCCGCGAACCCGTGGGTGAACTGGCCGCCGAGGCGCGAGCTGGTGCGGAACTCGTACACGTCGGCGCGATTGCCGTTGTACCAGCGGCCGAGATGGAGCTCCATTTCGCGGCCGTCCCCTTGCGCGACGAGCGTCGCGGGAACGAACAGCAGGGTCGCGAGGCCCCAGTGCCTAGTCGGCGGCGGCAATCGCCCGGTGCTCTTCCGAGGCGCGTGGCGCCATGTGGTGGGACAAGAGATGGGGGACGCGGCGCATGAAGCGGACCCACATGGCGAGCGCGGCGAACCCGAAGATGGCGGCCCCGAGCGCGGCAACGCCCAGCATGACGAGGGGGCGCGATAACCGCGCCGCGACGACCGCGCCAAGCCACAGGCCCGCGTACGACGCGCCCCACGCCAACACGGGAGTGAAGAGCCATCCCAGCACCACGAGCAGATGGGCGAGCCAGCGTGGCACCGCCGTCCCCTCCTCCTTGCGCGCTAGCCCTTCCGGGCGAGCGCGACGACGGCGAGCAGCGCGACCATGACGGTGAACGCGAGTCCGGTCGCGAACGGCAGCGTCCAGGTCACGCCAGCGAGCCGGGCGATCGTGACGACGAGCAGCGTCCCGACGACCGCGGGCAGCGCCCGCCGCGCGAGCGTCGCCTCGGCGCGCGCCGCCTGCCGTGCCGTGACGATGCCACCCGTCCAGGCGAGGAACGTGCCCAGCATCCACCAGATCGGCAGATACCACCACGTGCTCCCGCCGCCGATCGCGTCCCACGTCCAGGGGTACGCCTTCAGCGGGCGGAACACGACGATGTCGATCGCCATGAACACGATCGTACCGACGAGCCCGGTCGCCGCGGCACCAGCGATCCCCTCGACCTGACGGGCCGCCGACCACTGGGCGGGCAGGAAGCTCGCGGCGATGCCCGCGGCGAGGACGATCAGCGCTTCGACGCCGCTCCGCAGGCCGCCCGTGGCCGGGAGGAGGCGGGAGGCGGCGAGAAACAGCACCACCGCGAGCGCCGTGATGACGCCCAGCTTGGCGCCGCCGACGGTGACGGTGCGAAAGTCCGAACGGTCTGTTCCTGCGGGTGCCGCCGTGGCCGACATGCTGTCGCCGCTCCCCGGTTGGATGAGTCGCTCCGCGAAATCTAAGCCCGTGGCCTCAGCGGGCAAACACCAGCAGGACCGTGAGATCGGTCACCGCCCACGCGCCGAGCGCCCGGTACATGCCGCGCTGGTGATCGGCCGGGGTCCAGCGGGCTTGCCCCGCGTACCAGGGCCCGAGCACGACCAGCCAGGCCGCGAACGGCACCACCAGCAACACGGCGGCGGCGCCGGCGCCGAGCCACCACCCGGCCCAGCCGAACAGGGCGAACGCGACGAGCGTGCAGCCGATCGCCACGGCGACACTCGCCCGCATCCCGAGGATGAGAGCGAGGGTGCGGTCGCCGCGACGGCGATCCTCCTCGAACTGATACAGCTGGGTGAGCGGATAGAGCCCCGCGAAGAGCGGGCAGAATCCGAGCAGCACCAGCGCGTGCCCGGCGTCGAGCGGCCGGCCGGTCGCCGCCCAGGCCGCGAACGGGGTGAGCGTCCCGAAGCCCCACATGTTGATGAGCCAGTCCACACCGGCCACGGCCTTGAAGCGGAACGGCGGCACCGAGTAGAGCAGCGACAGCGCGAAGCAGAGGGCGTAATCGAGGCGGAACGCGGACGGCAGCGCGAACGCGAGGAGCTGGCCCCCCGCGAGCAACGCCACGCTGAACGCGAGCAGGTGGCGCGGCAGCGGCGGTGGCGTGATCAGGTATCCGATGTCGCCCTCGTCCTTGTCGAACACGGAATTGATCGCGAGCGTCCCGCCGTTCAGACAGATCACCCACAGGGCGAGGGCGAACAGCACCGGGAGCAACTGCTCCCCGCTCCCGGCTCCCTTGATGCCGACGGCCAGGACGTATCCCAGCAGCGTGTGCCCCGCCATGATCGGCCATTCGGCGGGGCGCATGTGCAGGACGTAGGAGAACAGCTCGCCCGGCAGCACGCGGTAGCCCCAGCGGCGCCAGGCGTTGAGCGTGCGGGCGTCCGCTACCACTTCAGCCCGAGCGCCGTCGCGGCGAATCGCAGTCCGGTCAGCGTCAGGTCGGGGTGCACCGATTCGATCTCGCGCACCAGCGGCGCCACGAGGGCGGCGAGCCCGCCCGTGGCGATCACCTGGGGAGTCTGTTTATTGGGCCACTCGGCTTTGATGCGGCGCACGACGCCGTCCACCGCGTCGGCCGTGCCGAGCAGCACGCCCGCGCGGATCGCCTCGTCGGTGCGGCGCCCGATCGTGTGCGCCGGCGGCGTCAGCTCGGTGGCGGGGAGCTTCGCCGTCCCCCGGATCAGCGCGTCCGAGGCGGTGCGGATCCCCGGCATGATCACGCCGCCCAGGAAGCGGCCTTCGGCGGTGATGCAGTCGAACGTGGTCGCCGTGCCGAAGTCCACGACGATGGTGTCGCGGTGGAAGAGCTGCGCGGCGGCGAGGGTGTTGAGGATGCGGTCCGCGCCGACCTGGAGCGGTTCGTCCACGTCGAGCTCGATCGGGAGCGCCGAACGACCGTCCACGACGACCGGCCGCACGGTCGTGGCCCGCTCGACGGCCTCACACAGCCCCTGCGTGACGGGCGGCACGACCGAGGCCATGACGGCCGCGCGCACTTCCTGGGTCGAGCGCCCCGCCTGGGCGAGGTAGGCGGTGAGCGTGGCGGCCCACTCGTCGGGGGTGCGCTGCGGCGTGGTCGTGAGCCGCCAATGGGACTCGAGGCTGTCGCCGCGAAACAGCCCCACCTTGGTCTCGGTGTTGTTGATGTTGATCGCGAGGAGCATGGCGCCGCTAAGATAGACGGTCGCTCAGGGCGCCGCTACGCGAGCTCGACGTGCCCTTCGTGCACGGCGACGGTTATCCCGCCTGAATCCACGAGCAGCGCGCCGTCGGCGCGGACGCCGTCCGCCCGCCCCACGGCCGGTGTGCGGAGCTGGCGCCCGCGCAGCCAGTCGCGCGCGGCGAAGGCCGCGCACTCGACGGGCGAAAGGCCCGCTCCCCCACCCGACGCCGTCCGGGCGAGCGCGGGGACCAGGCCGTCGAGCAGGTCGATGCGGCGCACGGCCGGCAGCCACTCGACCAGCGCGACGGCGCCTCGCGCGACCGCCGCCGGAATCGCGTTGCGTACGTTCACTCCGACGCCGAGCGCGAGCCACTGGGGTGTGTTTCCCTGCCACCGCCCCTCGCACAGGATCCCCGCGAGCTTGCGGTCGCCGAGCAGCGCGTCGTTGGGCCACTTGAGGCGCGTTTCGGGGCGGCCCAGCAGCGCGTCCACGGCGTCGGCGACCGCCAGCCCGGCGCGAATCGCCACGGCGGCGAGCTCGCTGCGCGCCGGCTTGAGCAGCATCCCGAGCCAGACGCCCCCCGCGGGTGAGTGCCAGGTGCGCCCATCGCGCCCGCGGCCCGCCGTCTGCTCTTCGGCAATCACGGTGGTCCCGGGGGGCGCGCCCTGGGCGGCGAGGGCGTGAATCGCGTCGAGCGCGGAGCCGAGTCGGGGATGCAGGTCGCAGCGCGGCACGTGCCACCGGCCCGCGAGCTCGCCCGCGGGGACGCCGTCCAGGGTCAGCGCCACAGCCCGTACAGGATCGTGAGCACGCCGACCGTCCAGCAGTAGGGGGCGAACGCGTAGAAACGCCCGCGCCGGAGCAGCGCCACGAGGAACCGGATGCTCCAGATCCCGCTCACGAAGGCCAGGGCGAAGCCGACGGCGAGCGGGAGCGCGCCCACCGCGGCGATGTCGACGGACGCGTGACGTCCCTCGAGCAACGCCGCGCCCGCGATCACGGGTACCGCGAGCAGGAAGCTGAACTCGGCCGCCGCGGCCGGGGCGAGACCACCCCACAGCGCGGCGCAGACTGTGGAGCCGGATCGGGAGACGCCACGAAACACCGCCGCTACCGCCTGCGCGAAGCCGATGGCGACGGCGCCCGCGACGGTCGGCTCGGGCCGTGCGCCCCCCCCCAGCCGTCGCGTGGACCAATTCATGAACCCGGTGAGGATGAAACCCGTCCCCACGAGCACGAGGGAGGTGGCGGCTGCCTCGACCTGGTGATGGAACAGCGCGCCGATCACCCCCGCCGGCACGGTGCCGAGCACGAGCAGCCCGGCGGTCCGCAGGTCCTCCGGCCGCCGCCCGGCGACGCCACGCACGATCCGCCACAGCCGCGCGCCGTACACGACCAGCACCGACCCGAGCGTCGCCACGTGGAGCGCCACCTCCACGAACACGCCCGGCGCACGCACGCCCGTCACCACCTCCAGGACCCTGAGGTGTCCCGAGCTCGACACGGGCAGGAACTCAGCCAGCCCCTGGACCAGTCCCAGAACCGCCGCCTGCCACAGCGTCACGTCACCCGGCCGGCCACGAGGGCCACGATGCCCACGAGCATCGCTCCTTTCAGCAGCAGGGCGTTGCGCCGGGCGCGTCCCGCGATCAACCGGGTGGCGACGAGGACGACCGCGACCTGCGCGAACAGGGCGACGAGGAAATAGGCGGGTCGGTAATGCGCCAGGGCGGGGAGCACGAGCGAGAGGGGTACGAAGAGGCCGGCGAGGGCCGCCGCCACGCGCTCGGCCCGGCGCGGTCCCAGGGCGATGGGCAGGGTGCGTCGCCCCAGCGCACGGTCGCCCGGCGCATCGTCCAGGTCCTTCACGATCTCGCGCACCAGGTGGATCCAGCCGGCGAGCGTCCACGGCACGAGGCCGGCCGCGGGCCGGCCCACGGCGAGCGCGCCGTAAAAAAGTGGCAGTCCCGCGACGAGGGCCACCGCCACGTTCCCTCCCCCGGGGACGGCGCGCCGCTTGAGCACGGGTGAGTAGACGATCATCACGGCGAGCGCGCCCAGCCCCACGAGCACGGCAGTCCCGCTCACGAGCCCCGCCGCGGCGACCCCGACGAGCGCGCCCGTCACGACGTACAGGTCGGCGGTCCCCCGCGCGATCCGGCCCGCGGCGAGGGGCCGCCCGCCCGCTGGCCGGTTCACTCGGTCCGCCGCGGTGTCCCAGATGTCGTTCAGCACGTTGCCCGCCGCGCCGAACCCAGCCGCGGCGAGCGCCGCGAAGGCGAGCTCTCGCGGCGTGGTGAAGGCGCCCCGCGCAATCCAGCCTCCGGCGAGCACGCCGGCCGCCGCGATGAGGAGATTGTGCGCCCGGACGAGCCGCAGCACGTCAATCACGCAGCACGTCCTGATACAGCGCTTCGTAGCGCGGCACGACCCGCTCGGCCGAGAACTCGAGCGCGCGCGCCGCGGCGGCCCTGCGGAGCCGGGCGTGGAGGGTCGCGTCCTTGAGCACGGCCACCGCACGCTCCGCCAACTCGTCCACTGCGCCCACGGGCGCCAGGTATCCCGTCTCGCCGTCCACCACGACTTCGGGAAGGCCGCCGACGCGGGTCGCGAGTACCGGCACACCGCACCCCATCGCCTCGAGCGCCGACAGCCCAAACGACTCCGTCTGCGACGGCAGCAGGAACAGGTCGCTGCCCCGCAGCAAATCCGCCACGCGGTCCACCTTGCCCGGAAAGCGTACGTCGGCGCGCAGGCCGAGGCGGTCCACTTCCTGCTCCGCGAAATCCCGGTCCGGCCCGTCCCCCGCGAGCACCAGGGTCGCGGGCAGCTCACGACGCACGGTCGCGAAGATGCGCACCACGTCCGCGAGCCGCTTCACCGGGCGGAAGTTCGAGACGTGGATCAGGATCTTGTGATCGGCGGGCGCCAGGGCGCGCCGGCACGTGCCGTCCGTCGCCGGGAAGAAGTCGGCCGGGGAGATGAAGTTGGGGATCACCTGCACGTCGCAGCCGATGCAGCCGAACGCTCGATACGTCTCTTCCTTCAGGAACTCCGAGACGGCCGTAACCGCGTCGGATCGCTCGATCGAGAACTTGGTGATCGTGAAGTACGAGGGATCCTGTCCCACGAGCGTGATGTCGGTGCCGTGGAGGGTCGTCACGACCTTCAAGTCGCGCTGCGCGAGGAGCATCTGCTTCGCGAGCCACGCGGTCGCCGCATGCGGGATCGCGTAGTGCGCGTGCATCAGCTCGAGTCCTTCGCGCAGCGCCACCTCGTGCTGCTTCACCGCGAGCGCGAGCTCGTAGGGCGAGTGCTCGAACAGCGGATAGTCCGCCGGGACCACCTCGTGGAAGGTGACGCGCTCGGCGAACCCGCCGCGCAGGCGGAACGGGCTCGCGTAGGAGATGATATGCACGTCGTGGCCGCGCCGGGCGAGCTCGAGGCCCAGCTCGGTCGCGACGGCGCCGGAGCCGCCGTACGTCGGGTAACAGGTGATGCCGATGCGCATCAGGCGTTTTCCGTCATCCGTCGTCCGTCATCCGTTGCAGCCCGGCAAGCCGTCCAGCGCTCGTGAATCTCGCGCGCCAGCGCCTGCGGGTCGCGGGTCGCGTCGATGGCCCAGACATCATCCGGACGACGGATAACGGACGACGGATGACGCAGTTGATTGCGAAACCACGTCTCCTGCCGCTTCGCATACTGTCGGGTCGCGGTGACGATCGCGTCGCGCAGCTCGCGCTGGGCGAGCCGCCCCGCCAGCACGGCCACGACCTCGCGGTACCCTACGCCATCGAGCCCGGGGGCCGCGGGCGCGACGCCGCGCGCGAGCAGGTCCTGCACCTCCCCGACCAAGCCGGCGGCGAGCATTCGGTCTACGCGCTCGGCGATGCGGCGCTGCAGCACGTCTCGCGGCAGCGTGAGGTGAATGTACCATGCCCGCATCGCCCCGGTCTCGCGCGCGTGCCCCTGCCACCAGCCGAGCGGACGCCCGGTGAGGAGCGCGACTTCGACCGCGCGCGCCGCCCGCTGCCGCCCCCCGCCCGCGAACCGTCGGTCGAGCCGCGAGGCCCAGTGCGCCAGGCGGGCCGGGGGCAGGCGCCCGGCCCAGGCCCGCAGCCGCTCGCGCCGCGCGGCGTCGAGCGGCGGCTCGCGGAACATGCCCTCCGCCAGCGCCCGGACGTAGAATCCGGTCCCGCCCACGACGACCGGCCGGCGGCCGGCCGCCCGCACCTCGGCCAGCCATCCCACCGCGTCACGCGCGAACCGGCCGGCGCTGTAGCGCTCGCCGGGCGCGATCAGGTCGAGCCCCAGGTGCGGCACGCGGGCGCGCGTGGCCTGATCCGGCTTCGCCGTCCCGATGTCGAGCTGCCGGTAGACCTGGCGCGCGTCGGCGGAGATCACGGTGACGGGCTCGAACTGCGCCCACGCGACCGCCACGGCCGTCTTGCCGACGCCCGTTGGGCCGATGATGACGGGCGTCAGGGGCCGCTCAGCTTCTCCCAAACCGTCGTTCCAGTTCATCCTTCGGGAGTTGCACGATCGTCGGACGGCCATGCACGTCGTGGGCGGGGAGGGTGGCCGTGAGCAACCGGGCCACGAGCTGGCGCGCCTCTTCGGGCTCGAGACGCTGCCCAGCCTTGATGGCGGCGCGGCACGCGAACGTCGCCGCGAACCGCTCCAGCCGGTTGGCGCCGCCGCGGAATCGGCCGCCCGCGAGATCGGCCACGAGCTCCTGGAGACAGCGCGCGGCGTCGAACCGGGGGTGCGGGTTCGGCGCCGTGTGTACCACGACCGTGCGCCCGGAGAAGGGCTCGATTTCGTATCCCACGCGGCGCAGCAGCTCGCGGTGCGCCTCGATCGCCTCGAGCTCCGGCGGCGCGAACTCGAGCGTGAGCGGCAGCAGCAACCGCTGCGCGGGCGCGCCGTCGCCCGAGAGCTGGTGCATCACCGCCTCGTACAGCACGCGCTCGTGCGCCGAGTGCTGATCTACGATCGCGACCCCGGAGTCAGTCTGGAAGAGGAGGTAGGTGTCGAAGACCTGAAGCAGGGGTGTCAGGGGCCGGGTGTCGGGTGTCAGGGACTCTGGAAACAACTCCTGCGGCGTGCCGGCGGGCATCATGCTACCGACGCCGGTCCATGCACCCCCGACACCCGACACCTGGCCCCCGACACCTAAGGGGGCGGCCGCGGCGAGCGGTCCGAGCGCCCGCCGCACCGCGTCCTCGACGACCTTCTCGACGAAGAACTTGTCCCGGAATCGCACCTCGAGCTTCGCGGGGTGCACATTCACATCTACGGCGTCGCCCGGCAGATCGAGGAACAACACGAGCGAGGGACGGTCGCCGGGCGCGAGCGTGGAGCGATACCCGGCCTCCGCGGCGCGCAGGATGAACGGGTCGCGGATCGGCCGGCCGCGCACGAACACGTACCCCTTCCGTCCCGCGGCTCTTGCCTGGGCCGGCCGCTGCGCGAAACCGCGCACCTCGAGCGGCCCCTCCCGGTGCGCCACGGGCAGTAGGGAGTCGGCGAGCCCGGCGCCCCACAGCGCGTGGACCCGGTCGCTCGGCCGCACCGCGGGGGGAAGGTCGAGCAGGGCACGCTCGTCGCTCGTGAGGGCGAACGCGACGTCCGGACGGGTCAGCGCGAGCACCGTGAGTGCCTCCACGACGGCCCGCGTCTCCGTCGCCTGGGCGCGCAGGAACTTGCGGCGCGCCGGCGTATTGAAGAACAGCGCCCGCACCGTGACCGTCGTGCCGTGCTGTCGCACGGCGTCCTCCACCGGCTCGCGCCGGCCCCCGGCGGCACGGAGGCGCGTGCCGCTCGCGCCGTCCGGCGACGTCTCGAGCTCGAAGCGCGACACCGACGCGATCGCGGGCAGCGCCTCGCCGCGGAACCCGAACGTCCCTACGCCGATCAGGTCGGCGGCCTCGCGGATCTTGCTCGTGGCGTGGCGCGACAGCGCCAGCTCGGCGTCCGCCCGGCTCATCCCCGCACCGTCATCGCTCACCCGGATCAGGCTCTTCCCGCCGTCCTCGATCTCGACCCGGATCGTGCGCGCACCGGCGTCGAGCGCGTTCTCGACCAGCTCCTTGACGACCGACGCCGGTCGCTCGACCACCTCGCCCGCGGCGATCTGGTCGGCGACCTGGGGTGCGAGCACGGCGATCCGCGCCGTCACAGGGGGACGACCTCGGAGGCAAGCACCCAGCCGCGCACCCCGTCGGCGCGCCACACCTCGAGCCACGCGCCGTACCGGCGCATCACGAGCAGCGCCGCGCCCGCCTGCAGCGCCGTGGCGGGGCTCGCGGCGCCATAGGGCGCCACGCGCACGGGGGTACCCGAGTCGACGACGATCGCGAGCGGTCGCGCGCGGCGCGCGGCCTCGCGCCAGGCGAGCCCTCCCGCCACGAGGCCCAGCGCCGCGAGCCCGACGACCGCGCTGCGCCGCGCGCGCGCCATCACGGCGCTCCACATGGCTAGCCACAGGACGGCGGCCGCGAGCGCCCACTCCGCCGGCGTGGCGACGCCGGTCGCGAGGAGCGGATCGCTCGCCGCGTCGGGGGTGGGGAGCAGCTCGTGGGCGCGCAGCATCAGCCGATCCCGGGGCGCCAACCGCCCGGCCCGCGCCCACGCCGCGAGCGCCTTGCCGTCCGCACCGGCGCGGTACAAGGTGGCGCCGAGGTCGTACCAGTGCGCGGGCACGCGCGGCTGAGCCCCGGCGCGGGCCGCGAACGAGTCCGCCGCGGCGCGGAGCGCCCCTGCCTGGTACAGCGCCTCGGCGCTCGGCTCCTGCGCACCCAGCGGGCGGGCCAGCACCGCGAGCGCCACGAGCGCCGCCGTTCCACCCCCTCGCCAGGCGACGCGGCGACGCCGGCCCGCCGGTTCGGCGCCCAGCACCCGCAGCACCTGCGCCAGCTCGGCGCCGAGCTCTGCCGCGTCGCCCAGGCCACGCGGGCCGTAGCGCGCCGCCCGCAGCCGGTCGCGCAACCGCATGACGTGATCCGCCACCGCGCTCTCGACCCCCGCCGCGCGCAGCGCCCGCGCCAACCCATCCCCATCGCGTGCCCGCGCGTCGGGGACGTGGCTCGCCAGCACGCCGTGGAACTCCCGCTCCAGCCGCCCCAGCCTGCCGGGCCGCGCCGGTCCTCCCCCGCCGTCGCTCCCGGCGCCCCCATCCTGAGCCAGCTCGTCGGCGGCGGCGACCTCGCGCGCGGCGCGGCGCCGCCACAGCCAAGCGACGAGCGGCGGCCCGACCAGCAGCGCCAGCCAGCCCCACGGCGCGAGATCGCGCGCCAGGGCGTCGCTCCACACCTCCGCCGTGCCGGGCATCAGGGGTGGCAGCGCGCGCGCGGCGCGCGGCTCCGTACCTGGCGCGACCGCCAGCGCGCGGGGCGCGGCGGTCGCGGCGCCATACGCGCCCGCGGCCATGTCGTAGTACGGGTAACGGATCTCGGGCAGCAGAAACGAGCCGGTGGAGTCGGGGACAACCAGATAGTGAAAGGTCTTCGTTCCCGCGATCCGGCCGTCGCGCGGCTCCACCCGCATGCCCGTCTCCCCGGCATACGCGCGGAAGCCCGCAGGCCAGCGGATTCCGGGCTCGGGCCAGAGCGCCACGTTGCCCACCCCCGAGAGCCGCGCCGTCACGTCGATCGGCTCGCCGACCCGGCCGTTCGCCGGATCGATCACGAGGTCGAGCGTCAGTCCCTGCGCTGCGACGCGCTGGTCTCTTCCCGCGGCCCGCCCTGACGCGGGGAGCGGCAGCGCCGTCAACGACACCGTATCGCTCCGGAGCGAGTACCGGTCCTCGCGGCTGAAGAAGGAGAAGCTGACCGGAACGGCATAGTCGACCACGGCCGGTGGAATCACGATCAGGCCCCGCGTGAGCGGGAAGACGGCTTGATGAGCGACGAACAGGTCCATCCAGCGGCCGCGCACCAGGCGCGACGCGGCCACCGCCGTCGGCGCCGCCCCCGGGTACGCCCACACGCCTTCGGGCGTCTGCATCGTCAGGATCGGCGCGCGGCGCAGGCGCTCGCGCACCTCTCGCGGAAACCACGCCGCGGCGATCACGTCCACCTGCTGCCCCACCAGCACGGAGTCGCCCGGGACGATCACCGTGACCGCCACCTGGTCGTTGCGCGCGGGCGGCGGTGCGGCGTCGAGCAGGCCGCGCGCGATGGGAGAAAGCGCGGTAGCGAGTCCCACCGCGGCGCTATCCACCGTCACCGTGATCGGCGCGGTCGCCACCTCGTGCCCGCCCTGCCGCACCCGCACCGGACCGATCACGAGCGTGCCGGGACGCTGGGCCCGGAGCGCGAGCTCGCGCGTCGTCGTGCGGACCGGAGCGCCGAGCCCTTCGATCGTCACCTCGGTGACCTCGCGCGAGCCGGTGATCGCGAAGCCGGTGAGGGCCGGAAGCACCACGGTCACGGGCTCGGCGGTGCGGCTGCGGGCGCGCACGGTGAGGCGCAGCTCCTCACCGGCCGTGAGCCGCGCGCGGTCCACGCGCGCCGTGACGTCCGGCGGCGCCCCTTGCAGCGCGGCCAAGAGCCCCAGCGCCGCGATCACCAGTCCTTCACCCCCGGCTCGACCGCCCGCCGGATGTGACCCGTGCGGTCGCGCCGCGTGTTCAGTTCCTCCTGACCGATCGAGCGCAGGATCTGATCCGCCTGGGACTGGCTCAAGCCGCCTTCAGCCCCGCCGCCACCCCGGGCGGCGCTGCCCCCCGCCCCGCCACCGCCCTGCGGTGCCCCACCACCTCCTCCGCCCCCCGCGGGCGGTGGGTTGTTCTGACTGCTGCTCCCCCCGCGGCGGCGCACCGCGAGCTCGAGGTTCCACTTCGCGGGGAAACTGTGCGGCTGGAGCAGCAGGGCCTCCCGATAGGCGCGCTCGGCATCAGCCAGGTGCGCATCGCGGTTGGCGCTGTCGGTTACGGCCTCGCGCAGCCCCAGGACCCCGAGATCGTACAACGCCCGAAAGCGGAGCTCGGGGTCGAGCGAGGCGGCGGCGTGTCCTAGGTCGGCCTGCGCCGTCTCGGCGTCCCCGGCGGCGAGGGCCGCGCTGCCAGCGTTGTACCACGCCGTGTCGTCCTGGCCGCGGCGCGGGATCTCGGCGACGTAGGCGTCGCGGGCCTGTGCCAGATCGCGGCGGTCCCAGGCTCGCTCCGCGGGCGAGCGGGGGCGCCGCGCCTGCTGGGCCCCCCCGGCGCGCGGCGTCCCGAGGGTCAGCAACGCCAGCCCGATCAGCGCCGCGGTCCGGCGCGAAGCGGCCTGGACCACGAGCAGCGTCACCGCCAGCATGAGGGGCAGCCAGGCGCGCGGTCGGCCGCGCTCGGCGCGCGCCTCGCTGGCGCGGGCGCGCTTGTAGGATGCGACGAGGTCGCGCACGGCACCCGCCTGGTCGGGGAGGTCCGCGGCGACGAGCGTGCCCTGCGCGGCGTCCGCCACCGCCCCGAGGACGTCGTCGCGGCGCGACGTTGCGATCACCGCACCGGCGTCGTCCTTCTGCCACCCGATGAGCGCGCCGCGCTCGTCGCGCACCGGGATGCGCGCCGGCGTGCGGCCGCCCTCCGCCACCAGGATCAGGTGGATCCCGAGGGACTGGAGCCGCTGCGCCTGCGCGACGACCGCGGGGAGGGTATCGTGCGCCTCGCCGTCGGTGAACATCACCAGGACGCGATCCGCCAGGTCGGAGCCCGCGCGCAGCAGCTCCCCGCTCTGGCGCAGCGCCGACGCAAGCCCGGTCCCGCCCTCGGATGCCACGTCGGGATCGAGCGCGTCCAAGTAGAGCGTGATCGCCGAGCCGTCGATCGAGAGGGGCGACAGGATGTAGCTCGAGCCCGCGAAGGCCACCAGGCCCAGGCGGTCGCCCTCCAAGTCTTGGACCAGGCGGCGCGCCTCGCGCAGCGCGCGCCCCAGGCGGCTCGGGCTCGCATCCTCGGCGAGCATCGAGCGGGAGATGTCCACGGCGACGACGAGCGACAGGCCTCGGGTCTCTGCCACGATCCGCTCCTCGCCCCAGCGCGGTCCTGCCAGCGCGACGACGCCCAGGAAGGCCGCGATCGAGAGCGCGGTGGGGCCGAGGCGTCCGGCCGCGAGGGCCCGGCGCACGGTTTCCTCCGACCACAGGCCGGCCCGCCGGATGCGCGCCCGCCGCGCCCACGCCGCCGCGAACCACACCGCCCCACCGATCAGGGGCGCAAGCGCCAGCACCACGGGGGCGTCGAAACTCATCAGGGCACCCGCACTGCGAACGTCGCGGACAGGACGATCTCGAGCGCCAGGGCGACAAGCCCGAGCGCGAGCGGCACGCGGTACGCTTCGTCGAAGCGGCGGTACACCACCTGCTCCACGCTCGACTTCTCCAACCGATTGATCTCCTCGAAGATGTGGCGCAGCGATTCCGTGTCGGTGGCGCGGAAGTAGCGGCCGCCGCTCGTGGAGGCGATCTCGGTCAGCAACGGCTCGTCGATCTCGACCGGCATCATCTGGTAACGCAGCCCCTCGAGCCCCTGCCCCATCGGGACCGGGGCCTGGCCCCGCGTCCCCACACCGATCGTATAGATCCGGATGCCGAACGACTCGGCCGCCTGAGCCGCGGTGCGCGGATCGACGGTGCCGCGGTTGTTGACGCCGTCGGTGAGCAGCACGATCACCTTGCTCTTCCCCGGCGCGCGACGCAGTCGGTTCGCCGCGGTGGCGATCCCCGTGCCGATGGCCGTCCCGTCCTCGAGCATCCCGATCTTCAGACCGCGGATGCCCTGCTCGAGCACGGCATAGTCGGTGGTGAGCGGGACCTGCGTGAGCGCCTGCGCGGCGAAGGCGACGAGCCCGATCCGGTCCGAGCTGCGGGCCCGCACGAACTCGATCGCCGTCTGCTTCGCCACATCGATCCGGTTCGCGGGTGCGAAGTCCTCAGCGAGCATGCTGCTCGACAAGTCCACGCACAGGACGATCGAGATCCCCTCGCTGCGCGTCTCGCTGCGCGCCGCCCCGACGCGTGGCCCCGCCGCGGCGACGATCCAGGCGCCCAGACACGCGCTCCGCAGCGTGACCGGTAGCCGGGCGACCCATAGCCGCTCCCCCGCTCCCGCGGAAGGTCGCACGTCGCTCATGCGGGTGCCCCGCAAGCCCCCGAGCCGGCGGGCCCGCAGCCACCACCACAGCGGCAGCGCGCCGAGGGCGAGCAGCAGGAGCGGCCGCGCGAAGCTCACGGCACGCTCCTGCGCCCCCCGATCTCCTGCGCCAGCCGGCGGGCCATCGTGGCGAGGGCGGCGATGTCGGTGCCGTGGGCGGAGGCGAACGCCACTCGGTCAAGCTGCTCCAGCAGGTCCCGCAGCTCCCGGAGCGACATGTCGGGTCGCGCCCGCTCCACCGCCGCCAGGCACTCGGCGGTGCTGAGCGCCGGGTGCGCCGCGGAGACGGCACCGGCGAGCGCCGCCCGGAGCCGCCATATTGCGCGCGCGGCCACGGCCTTCGGCTCCCCCGCGGCAAGCCAGCGGGCATCGGGGACCTCAGGTTCCAGTGGAACTGGAGGTGGGGCGGCCACCTCCCGGGGCGAGCGGCGGCGCCACGCGATCCCGGCCACGACCACGCCGGCAGCGAGGACCGCGGCGACGAGCGGCGGCAGCGGGTTGCGACGCTCGAGCCGCAGCGGGCCGATCAGGCCCTTGGGCTCCGGCCGCCGCAGCGTGTCCGGCAGGACGCTGGCGACGCTCAGGGTTGCCGCACCGCCCGTGGTCGAGTCGGCCCGCCCGTCCGGGCCCAGCCGCCAGATCGGGGGCAGCTCGAGCCGGTGCGGGCCCGGCGACCACGCCACCACGGGGTAGCGCACCACCCAGCCGGTCGGACTCCGCAGCACCGCGGGATCGCCGAGCGGCTCGACGTCCGCAGCCAGCTCGAGCTTCCCGGCCCGGACCCGCCACCCCGCCGGGACCGTGATCGTGCGCTCGAGCCAGATGGTGTCGCCGACGGTGGGGCTCGAGGGCGTCGCCACCCAGCCGCTCCCTTGCCCGGTCGCAAGACGCCACGACGCCACGACGCCGAGGACGGCTGGTGCAACGTGGCGTCGTAGCGCCGTGCCACGTGCTTTCATCGCTTGAGCCGTCTCGCCCGCTCGGCGAAGGCGCGCCGCAGCAGCGGAGCGTACGGCACATTGGTCTGGAGGGCGACCCGGTCCACGCCCGCCTGGATCAGTTTGCGAGTGCGGAGCTGCATCTGCCGCTCGGCGGCGACCCGGACCCGCGTGCGCGTGGGGCTGTGGCTCGTGTCGAGCAGCACGCGCTGGCCGGTTTCCGCATCCTCCAGGTCCACCCAGCCCGCGTCCGGGAGCTGTACTTCGCGGGGGTCGTCGATCGTGATCGCGACGACGTCGTGGTCGGCGGCGAGCCGCCGCAGCGGCTCCTCCCAGCCCTCCGCCCGGAAGTCGGACAGGACGACGACGATCGCGTGATGCCGCAGCAGCTTGGTCGCGTAATGGAGTGCTTCGCCCAGGTTGGTTCCCTGGCCGCGGGGCACGAACGCCACGAGATCCCGGATGACGCGCAGCGCGTGGGGCCGCCCCTTCTTCGGTCGCACCACGAACTCAACCTTGTCCGCGAACGTGAGGGCCCCCACCCGGTCGTTATGGCGCGCGGCCGCGAGCGCGAGCACCGCGGCCACTTCGACCGCGAGGCCCGCCTTCGTATAGGGGCGCCCGAACTGGCACGAGCCCGACTGATCCACCACGAGCAGCAGGGTGATCTCGCGCTCTTCGTGGAACGTCTTCACGAACGGATGCCCCATCCGGGCCGAGACGTTCCAGTCGATCGCGCGGAAGTCATCCCCCTGCTGGTAGGCCCGCACCTCCGCGAACTCGATGCCCTGGCCGCGGAACACGGAGCGATAGTCCCCGGTGAAGAGGGTGTTGACGAGAGCCCTGGTGCGGAGCTCGATCCCCTTGACCTGCCGGAGGACCTCGGCAGTGACTGTCCGGCGGCGCGCCCGGACCGGGGACGGCGCGGCGCCCCGGCGCTCGCGTCCCTCGTACCTCACGGCACGTCCACGGCCTCCAGGATCTTCGCGATCACTCCGTCGGGGTCCATGTCCTCGGCCTCCGCCTCGAAGGTGAGGAGCACGCGGTGCCGCAGCACGTCGAAGGCCATGCCCTTCACGTCCTCCGGCACGACGTAGGCGCGGCCGCGCAGGAAGGCGTGGGCCCGAGCCGCCTGCGCGAGGTAGATCGACGCCCGAGGACTCGCGCCGAACGCGATGAGGGGCTTCAGCTCGGGCAGCCCGATCGCCTGCGGCTCGCGCGTGCCGCGCACGACATCCACGATGTAGTCCACGACCTTCTGGTCCATGAACAGTTCGGCGATGGCGCTCCGCGCGGCCAGGATGTCGTCGGCCTCGGCGATGCGCTGCACCTCGATCGGCCGGCCCGACGCCATGCGGGCCACGATCTCCTTCTCGGCGTCACGCGTCGGGTAGTCCACGCGGACCTTGAGCATGAAGCGGTCGAGCTGGGCCTCCGGCAGCGGGTAGGTGCCCTCCTGCTCGATGGGGTTCTGCGTCGCGAGCACCAGGAAGGGCTCGCCCAGGTAGAACGTCTCCCCGCCGATCGTGACCTGCTTCTCCTGCATCGCCTCGAGCAGCGCCGACTGCACCTTGGCGGGCGCGCGGTTGATCTCGTCGGCGAGCACCAGGTTGGCGAAGAGCGGCCCCTTCTTCGGGTAGAACTCTTGGGAGCGCTGGTCGAACACCATCGTGCCGATCACGTCCGCCGGGAGCAGGTCCGGCGTGAACTGGATCCGCGAGAACGCGATCCGCAGGCACTCCGCCACGGTGCGCACCGCCAGGGTCTTCGCGAGGCCGGGGACGCCCTCGAGGAGAATGTGCCCGCCCGTGAGCAGCCCCACGAGCAGGCGCTCGACCATCAGCTCCTGCCCGACGACCCGCTTCGCGACCTCGCGGGTCATCGTTTGCGCGAGCGCCGCGTCGCTCGACTTCACCGCGCGCGTCGTCATTTCAGCGCCGCCTCCGCCGCTTTGCGCACCGCCGGCTCCTTGTCCTTGCTGTAGAGTTCCAAGAGGCCCCGCGCCTCGGGGCGTGCGATGTGGCGCAGCCCCTCCACCGCCGCCGCGCGCACCGTCGGGCTGCGTCGATTCACCCTCCCCCCCGGCTCGGCGTGCCGGGCGAGCACCTCGAGCGCCTCCTTGGCGCCAAGGCGGCCGATGGCCCGCAACAACTCCGCCTGTACCCCTTCGTCGGGCTCCTGGTCCAGCCGGCGGATCAACACCGTGGACGACGCCGGGTCCCCCCCCGCGGCGACTGCCCGCGCGGCCGCCATCCGCACCGCCACGCTCTCGTCTTTCAGGGCGGGCATCGCCGGCCGGGACACTTCCCGGCCCCCTGCCTCCGCCAGCCCGATCAGCGCCGCCTCCCGCACGAACTCGGAGCGATGATGCGTGAGCGGGACGAGCAGCGGCACGGCCTGCGGGCTTCCGGTGAGCCCCAGGAACTCCGCCGCCGCGGCGACCAGATGCGGGTCCTTGTCCGCCAGCCGACCCTGGAGCGGCTCGACCGCCCGGTCGGCCGCCCGCCGGACCACCGCGCGGTACGGCGCCCGCCGATCGAGCGGCGTGCCGACGAACGCCTCGAGCACCAGCGTCAAGGACAGCCCCGCGAGCGCGCCCACGGCCGCGACCAGCGCTTCCCGCTCCTCGGGCGGCACGCGCGGCTCGCCGAGCCGCTGCACCATGCGCTCGACCAGCGCGCGGTCCGAGAGCGCGACCGCTACCTGGTCGATCGCCTCGACCAGCGCCGGATCCGTGGCGTTCGGGAGCAGCCGGTCCAAGGTCGCGATCGCCTCCGCCACCGTCGTGACGTCGCGCCGCTCGAGCAGGCCGGGGGCGAGCGCGTTGAGCGTCTGGATCGCCGCTTGCTGCTCCTCCGGCGTCGCCGCCGCCTTGAGCACCCCGATCGCTCGGTGCGCCTCGACATCGGGGGGAAGCACGTCGGGCCGGAAGACCTGACTGCCCCGCTTCGCCGCTGCCGCCTCGGGAACGGACGCGACCGGCGGCGTTTTCGCGGCCGCGAGCGCCGTGTCCGGCACCGCCGGGACGTCGTGCCCCGGGGGCGGCGCGGGCAGCCGCTCGAGCCGCACCGAAGAGCGGCGCCCCAGGCTCAGCGTGACGCGCCCCAGCGCGGCATCGTCGGGCGGGATGCTGCCGAACGCGACCCGGAACAGCGCCAGCACCTGATCCGGGGTCATGCCGGGATTGAGCGTCACCGCGCGCACGCCGCGCGCGTACAACAGACCCGCCAGTTCCGCGATCTGGGTGTTGCGCGGCAGCAGATGCTGGCCCTGCCAGTGCAGTCCCGTGACGCCCACCTTCCATTCGACGATGCCGAGCGCCGCGAGGGTGGGCAGCGTCTCGGCGATCTGGCGCAGCGCCTCCGCCACCGCCGGGTGACTGGGCGGGTAGAGCCGCGTCAGGCGGAACGTCGTCCCGATCGCGCCGAGCGCGCGGTCGACCCCTGCGGTGTCGAGAGCCATGAGCTCAACGCTTGATGCGTTCCCCCCGGTCCTCGTAGCGGAACACCCAGGTGGCGAACCGGGCCGGCTCGATCGCGTCGTCGGCAGCGAGCGCCGTCCAGTCGACGCCCGAGCCCGACTCCGCGGCGCGGCTGGGGCGCCGCTCCGCCTGCGCCACGATCTCGCGCGCACGCTTGACCCACATCCCGAACTGCTCGGGGCGCAGATCCACCCACCCCCGCGGCGCCGCCGCGCGCGGGTCGGCCCCGTCGTCCGCCACGACGACCTGGCGGCCGCGGTACACGGCCTCCCCGTCGGGCGCGAGGATGGGGATTCCGACCGACAAAATATGGCTGCGCAGCGCTGCGTCGCGCGTCACCAAGGCGTGGGCCTCGGTCGCCAGCTCCTGCGCGTTGGACCGGGCGAGCGCCCGCACGCTGGGGCGCAGCAAGGCGCACAGGTGCGCCTCCCACAGCAACTTGGTGAGACGGGGCGGTCCCAGCATCTCGTAGGCGACGCTGCGGCTCTTGGTCTGGCGCTCGAGCGCGCGCAGCTGCTCGATGGCGTGCGCCCGCAGCACGCCCGCCCGGTAGGTCGGGCCGGCCGTCGCGGCGTCGAGCGCGGCGACGACGTCGCGGCCGGTGGGGCGACCCTCGAGCTCCATCAGGACATACTCGGCGATCTCCTCCGGGGTGATGAACTCCATCTGGCCGAGCGCCGTGACCGTCTCGAACTCGTCGCGGGCGAACAACCCGTTCTCCCCCACGTCGATGAACACGCCCTCGAGCGGTCTCCCCAGATCACACCACGGCTGCGCGTCGGGGCGGAAGGCATGCGATACCGGAACCGGCTCGGGGCAGTCCACGAGGGGGATCGCCTTGCCCTTGCTCCGGATCGGCCCGAACCCGATCTCGCGCCACCCGATCGTAGCGGTCGGCTTGATCTCGACCGTCGCCGGCAAGCCCGGCGTGCGTCCCAGCAGAAACAGCAACAACGACTGTGCCCCCGCCACCGCCGACTTGGCGAGCAGCGTGCGGCTGGGCCGCTCCTCGGAGTGCGTGTACGGGATGTTGAAGCCCATGCCGCCCGTGCCGCTGGTGCCGACTTTCACGTACGCCTTGGTCTCGGCCCGCCGCAGCGCCTCGACGAGGATTTGCACGTGCCGGATCAGCTGTGGCGTGGTGAGCAGCAGCACGTGCCGCTCGACGGCCGCGCGATCGAGCGTCCCCGCGCCCGCGAGCGCCAGCAGCTCCTGCGCGCTCTTCACGACGTCCTGATAGGCGAACGCGGTCGCGGTGTTGATGCTGTCCACGACCGCGTCGGGGCGGTACTTCATGAGCAGCTGATAGAGGAAGCTGCGGTGCAGCACGTCGTCGGTCAGCTCGCCCAACGCGTCACGCAGCAGCACAGCGCGGTGCTCGGCGTTGGCGACGAGGGCGCCGTGCTCGAGCCGCGCCAGCGCCGCAGACACGAAGACGTTGCCCCACTCGACCTCGATGGCGGCGCGGCCGCGATACGGCTCCAGCGCCTCCGCGGTGGCTTTCACCTCCTCCTCGAACAGCGCCACGAGCACGATGCGCCGGGGCGCAGCCGCGAGCAGCCGGCGGGCCACCGCGTGCCCGACCAGCCCGCTCCCGCCCAAGATCATCGCCGTCCGATCACGCAGTTCCATGGAGTCGCTCGATGGCCTCGACCTCTTGCGGAGAGAGCCGCCGGTGCTTGCCCTCGGCGAGTCGCCCCAGACGCACCGGTCCATACGCCACGCGGTGGAGCCACTCGACCTTCAGCCCCAGCGCGTCGGCCAGCCGCCGCACGATGCGCTGCCGGCCCTCCGCGAGGGTGAGCTCTACCTCGACGCTCGGTCCGGCGGGCCGCACCCGCGCGTCGAGCACCCGCACGGGACGGCCGTCGATCGCGGGGGGGCGCGCCAGCGCGGCCCGCAGCTCCCTCGCGCCGAGCCCGTGCGCGCGCAACCAGTACGTCCGCGGCACCGCGTACCGCGGGTGCATCAGCCGGTGCGCCGCCGCCCCGTCCGTCGTCAGGAGCAGCAGCCCCGAGGTCATCACGTCCAGCCGTCCAACGTACGTGAGCCCGGGAACCTTGGGGAGAAGGTCGTAGACGGTCCGCCGCCCCTCGGGGTCGCTCCGGCTCACCACGTAGCCCACGGGCTTGTTGAGCGCAAGCCACGCGAGGGGTGCCGGGCGCACCGGCCGCCCGTCCACCGTCACGCGCTGCCGCGCCGGGTCGACGCTCGCGCCGAGCGTAGCCACGGTGCCGTCCACGCGCACGCGGCCGGCGCGGATCAAGTCCTCGGCCTTGCGGCGCGACGTCACGCCTGCGCGCGCCAGCGCGCGCTGCAGGCGCATCAGCGTCATTCCGGCTCGGCGGCGGCGGCGGGGGGGGCGGGGGGGCGCAGCGCCACCGACAGCTCCTCGAGCCGCGGCAGCTCGTCAAGGTCTTTGAGCCCGAGGATCTCGAGGAACTGCGGCGTGGTCCCGTACAAGAGCGGCCGGCCGAGGCCTTCGCCCCGGGTCACCACCTCCACCAGTCCCCGTTCCGCGAGCTTGTCGATCACCGCGTCCGAGTCGACGCCCCGGATCTCGTCCACCTCGAGCCGCCCCACCGGCTGGCGGTAGGCGATGATGGCGAGCGTCTCCAGCGCCGCGGGGCTGAGCCGCCGCGGGCGGAGCGCGAACTGAGCACGTTCGATCGCTTCGGCGTACTCGCGCCGCGTGAGGAACTGCCACCCCTGCGCGATCTCGATCAGCTCCACGCCGTGGTCCTCTGCGGCGTACGCCTCGCGGATCTCGCGGAGGGCGGTGCGGACGGCCGCCTCCCCCGCCTGCGGGTCGAGGGTCAGCAGATCCTCGACTGTGAGCGGGCGGGACGCCGCGAACAGCGCGGCCTCAAGCAGCCGGGCGAGGGGGCTCACGCTGGATCAGGATCGGCTCGAAGGGTCCGGGCTGCCGGAGCTTGAGCGACCCGCGCTTGGCGAGCTCCAGCAGGGCGATGAAGGTGGAGAGCACGTCCACGACGGCAGGCCGTTCGCCGACCACGTCGAGCCACTCGAGCTGCTCGCGCTCGGCGAGCAGCGCCTGGATCCGCGCCGTGGCGCCCTCCACATCGAGCGGCCGGGGCACGACGCGGTGCAGCATCGGCTCGGGGATGAGCGCGATCACCCGTTCCGCCGCCGCGAGCAGGTCGTTCAGCTCGATCACGAGGGGCACGGCGGCGGGCGACGCGGCCGCGGGCTCGGGAGCGAAGCCGCGCCCGAACTGCTCGGCGCGCCGGGCGGCGGCCTGACCCAGCCAGTCCACGAGCTCGCGAATCTGCTGATACTCGAGCAGCCGGCGCACCAGCTCCGCGCGCGGGTCCTCCCACTCGTCGTCCCCGACGCGGCGCGGCAGCAGCAGCTGCGCCTTGATGCGCAGCAGCCGCGCCGCCATCTCGAGGTAGTCCGCCGCCTGGTTCAACCCCAGCTCGTTGATGACCGCGAGAAACTGGTCGGCGATCTTCGCGATCGGCAGGTCGGTGATGTCGACCTCGTCCTCGCGGATCAAGTGCAGCAGCAGGTCGAGCGGGCCGGAGAACTGCTCCAGCTCGATGACGAATCCGTTCTGGTCGCGGGTGGTGAGCGCGGGATTCGTCACTGGGGGAAGGCTCCGTCGGACACGCCGAACCGCCCGACGACGCTGAGCGCGCCGTGCATCAGCTCGTGGGCCGGCCAGAGATACACCGCCTGCGCGGCCGGCACGAGCTTCACGAACAAGAGGAACGCGACGATGGGCAGGTACCCCATCGCGTACAGCTGCCGGTACTTGAGCCCCGCCCCGGGCGGCAGGACGTACTTGAAGACGTGGCTGCCGTCCAGCGGCGGGATCGGGAGCAGGTTGAAGAACGCGAGCCAGACGTTCATCAGCATCCCGTAGACCAGCATGCGCTGGATGATCTCCCACGTGCCCGTGAGCGCCGGCAGCGCATCGCCGAGGAAACCGACCACGGCGAACAACGCGCCCGCCAGAACGAAGAGGCCGAGATTCGTCGCGATGCCCGCCAGCGAGACGATGATGTCCCCCTTGCGGAAGTTGCGGTACTTCCGCGGGGTGACGGGTACGGGCTTGGCGGCGCCGAAGGTGAACAGGCCGTTCGACGCGAACCACAGGATGACCGGAAACAGCACGGTCATGAACGGATCGATGTGCTTGAGGGGATTGAGCGTCAGCCGCCCGAGCATGTAGGCGGTGTCGTCGCCCTGCCGATAGGCCGCCTCGGCGTGGGCGTATTCGTGGGCCACGATGGAGAAGAGGAGGACCGGGGCCCAGACGAGGAATTCGAACGAGATAGCGCGGGCTCGGGGTCGGTGACGTCCCAAGATAATGAGCGGGGACGCGCCCGGTCAACGGCGTAGCGCCTTGACCGACCTGCACTTACCCTCTATGTTCCGCGCTCCACAGGAGGCCACTGGTGCCGCGCATCAAGTCCGCGAAGAAAGCCATGCGTCAGGGACGCGCCCGCCACGCGCGCAATCAGGCGCAACGCTCTGCGCTCCGCACCGCGCTCAAGCGCGTGCGCGCTGCCACTACCGCCGATCAGGCGGCCGCGGCGTACCGGACCGCGGCCCAGCTGCTCGACCGCGCCGCCCGCAAGGGATTGATCCACGGCAACAACGCGGCCCGCCACAAATCACGGTTGGCTGCCGCCGTGCGTAAGATCGCGAAATAAAGTCTACACGGCGGCGAGTTCCGCCCCGCACTGCGCGCAGTACCACTCCGTCGGCAGGTTCATCGTCCCGCAGTCCTTGCAGCGCAGCGTCTTCGCCGCTTCCTCATTGCCGTTGTCGCTCGACACTTCGGGGACGACGTTAGCGGGCTCGGGCGTGGCCGCCCGGGTAGAACTGGCGGCGCGCGGAGTTTCGCCGGGGGTCGCTGGCTGGAACTGGGCACCGCTCGCACGGCGCGCCGACGGCGCCCCGCCCTTCTCGTCCTCCGTCACGGACTTGATGAACTCGAGCTCGTCCACGTGGTCCGCCGTGGTCGCCGCCGGCCGCGGCGCGCCGACCCTCCCGGCCTTCCCACCCACGAGGGCGTCCAGCTCCTCGAGCTTCGCGATGTCGGCGTCGACCGCCTGCAGCTCCTCGCGCACCGACACCAGCTCGGCGAGGACATCCTTGTGCACCTGGCCCCACTGCGCCTCGTCGTACTCACCCACGGCGTGGCGCAGCTCGGTTTCCTTGAGCTTCTCGGAGACGCCGGCCTCCTTCTTTTGCAGCTCACCACGCAGGTGCTTCTTCTGGTCGATCGCCTGGCGCGCGTTCTCGGCGTGGGCGGTGAGCTCTTCGGTGACCGCGGCGAGGCGGGCTTCGTAGTCGGCGCGCACACGGGCGCGCACCCCCTCGGGGGTGGCGTCCGCGGCGCTCTCCAGCCGCGCGATCCACGCCTCGTACTGACGCCGCTCCTCCAGCAGGCGCTGGATCACGGCCGTGCTTTTCGACGACCCTTTAGGCATCCCGTTGCCCCTCGAGGCGCGCTGCCGCCCCGGACGGAAGCTCCGTCACCCGGCCGAGGGCGTGCGCCGTGAAGAGGATCCGGGCCGCGTGCTCCAGGCTCTCCATGCGGATCCACGCGGCGTCGAGGGTGGCCCCTACCGTCACCGCCCCGTGGTTCGCGAGCAGCCACGCATCGCGCCCCGTGAGGAAGGGCTCGATCCGGTCCCCCAGCTCGGCGGTCCCCGGCGTGCCATAAGGTACGACCGGCACCCGGCCGCATTGCAAGATAAGCTCGGGCAGGACAAAAGTCTCAAAGCCCTGGCCCGCGACGGCGAACCCCGTCGCGGTCGGCGGGTGCGCGTGCACCACGGCGCCCACGTCGGGCCGGCGCCGCAGGATCCGCAAGTGTAAGTCCAATTCGCTCGTAGGGTTGCAACGACCGCGCCGTTTTCGCCCCGACAGATCTACGAGCACCATGTCGGATGGCGCCACCAAGGCCTTGATCACCCCGCGCGGCGTGACGAGCACCCGGTCGCGCCCCACGCGCACAGCCAGATTGCCGTCTTGCCCGGCGATGAGACCCCGCTCGGCGAGCTGGCGACAGCACAGCGCCATCCGGCGAGCTGCGTCGCGCGCGCTCACCGGCTGGCGGCAGCCTCCGGAGAGGGGGCGGCATCGTGGACGATCTTCCCGCCTACGAGCGTCAGGACGGCGCGCCCCGTGAGCGTGCGTCCCGCGAAGGGTGTGTTGCGACTCTTCGAGAAAAACGCCGCGGGGTCGACGGTCCACGGCGCGGCGACGTCGAGCACCGTAACGTCGGCCGGCGCGCCGGGCCGGAGCGTGCCGCCCCCCTCGGGGAGTCGGAACACCGCCGCCGGCACCGTGCTCATGCGGCGGAGCAGCTCAGGGAGCGACACCACGCCGCCCAGCACCAGCTCGGTGTGCGCCACGCCGAACGCGGTCTCGAGCCCCACGATGCCGAACGGCGCGTCGTCGAACGCGGCCTCCTTGGCATCGTAGGCGTGCGGCGCGTGATCGGAGGCGATGCAGTCGATCACGCCCTCCGCGAGCGCCGCCCGCAGCGCCGCCACGTCCGCGCCTTCGCGCAACGGCGGGTTCATCTTGGCGTGCGTGTCGTAGCCCTCGCAAGCGCGGTCGGTCAGGGTGAGATGGTGCGGCGTCGCTTCGGCCGTGACGTGGATCCCCTGCTCCTTCGCGCGGCGGATCAGCTCGACCGAGCCGCGCGTGGACACGTGGCACAGATGGACGTGCCCGCCGGTGAGCCCCGCGAGGAGGATGTCGCGGCCGACCATGATCTCCTCGGCGGCCGGGGGCATGCCCTTCAGGCCGAGCCGCGTCGCGACGAGCCCCTCGTGCATCACGCCGCCCGCGGCGAGGGTCGGCTCCTCGCAGTGATCCGCCACGGGAACCCCGAACGTCCGGGCGTACTCGAGCGCCGTGCGCATCAGGTGGCTCGACACGACGGGCTTGCCGTCGTCCGACACCGCCACCGCCCCCGCCCCCACCATCTCGCCGAACTCGGAGAGCCGCTCGCCCTTCTGTCCGACGGAAACCGCGCCGATCGGATAGACCCGCGCCAGCCCGGCGCGCACCGACTGCCGCACGATGAAGCCGACCGCCGCCTGGTTGTCGGTGACGGGGTCGGTGTTCGGCATCGCGCATACCGCGGTGAACCCGCCGGCCGCCGCGGCCCGTGCGCCGGTCGCGATCGTCTCCACGTCCTCGTTCCCCGGCTCGCGCAGGTGGACGTGCACGTCCACGAGCCCCGGCGCCACGACTTTGCCGCGCACGTCGCGCACCTCGGCTCCGTCGGGAGTGCCGAGCGACGCGCCCAGCCCCGCGATCTTGCCGTCCTGGATCAGCACGTCGGCCGGCTGGTCGAGATCGCGGCTCGGGTCGATCACCCGCCCGCCCAGGAGCACGAGCGGCCGGGTCATTCACTGCCTCCGGAAGGCCCCTTCGCCGCGTCCGCCAGCTCTGGTCGCCCGCCTGCGAGCAGATAGAGCACGGCCATCCGCACGGCGACGCCGTTCGTCACCTGGTCGAGGATCACGCTGTGCGGCCCGTCGGCGACGCGCGACTCGATCTCCACGCCACGGTTCATCGGCCCGGGGTGCATGATCGTGAGCGCGCGGGGCACCTTGTCGAGCCGTTCGACCGTCACGCCGAACACGCGGAAGTACTCGCGCAGGCTCGGGATGAAGCCCGCCTCCATGCGCTCGAGCTGCAGCCGCAGCACGTTCAACACGTCGGCCCACTCGATTGCTTCCTCGATGCGCCGGAACCGGCACACCCCGAGCTCCTCGATGCCGCGCGGCATCAGGGTGTCGGGCCCGCACACGCCGACCTCGGCGCCGAGCTTCGAGAGTCCCCAGATGTTCGAGCGCGCGACGCGGGAGTGAAGGATGTCGCCCACGAGGCAGACCTTGAGGCCCTCGATGCGGCCGTGCTTGTCGCGGATGGTGAGCAGGTCGAGCAGCCCCTGCGTGGGGTGCTCGTGCTTGCCGTCGCCCGCGTTGATCACGTTGGAGCGGATGCGATTCCCGAGGAACTGCGCGGCGCCGGACGACGGGTGACGGATCACGACCATGTCGATCCGCATCGCCTCGAGGTTCTTGGCCGTATCGACGAGGGTCTCGCCTTTTTGCACCGCGCTGCCCGACGCGGCGACGTTCACGGTGTCGGCCGAGAGCCGCTTCTCGGCGAACTCGAAGGAGATGCGGGTCCGGGTGGATGCTTCGAAGAACAGGTTGACGATGGTCTTGCCGCGCAGCGCGGGCACCTTCTTGATGGGCCGCTCGGACACCTCCTTGAACGGCTCGGCGGTGTCGAGGACCAGGCGGATCTGGTCCGCCGAGAGGTGCTCGAGGCCGACCAGGTCCTTGCCCAGGACGGCGGTCATTGACGCCTCCGGGTCCCGGGTTCCCAGGCTAAAGCCTGGGCTCGGCCCTGCGCTGCCCTTAAGGGCACGTCACGTCCCCTTCACCAGGTCCACCTGGTCCTTTCCGTCGAGCTCTTCGACGAGCACGTCCACGCGCTCGCCGCTGTTCATCTTCACCTGCTTGCCCACGATGTCGGGCTGGATCGGCAGCTCGCGGCCGCCGCGGTCCACCAGCACGCACAGCGAGATGCGCTGGGGGCGCCCGAAGTCGGCGAGCTCGTCGAGCGCGGCGCGCACGGTGCGGCCGGTGTAGAGCACGTCGTCCACGATGACGACGTGTTTGCCCGAGAGGTCGCCTGGGATGCGGGTCTCCCCGATCACGGGCTTGGGGCCCACGGTCTCGAGGTCGTCGCGGTACAGGGTGATGTCGAGGGCGCCGCGGGGGACGAGCACGCCCTCTTCTTTCTCGATGAGCTTGGCGATCCGCTCGGCGAGCTCAACGCCGCGCCGCTGGATGCCGATGAGGATGAGATCGTCCGTGCCGTGGGCCAGCTCGAGCACCTCGACCGCCATACGCTGAAGCGCCCGCGACAAGGCGCGGGCGTCCAGGATGGTGGTCCGTCCGGGGGGGGGCCGGCTCATCTCAGGCTTGGAAGCTAACCGGCGGACCTCTGGGGTCAACGGCGGGTGCTTGGGTCGCGCGCCCGCCGTCGTGATCGCTATTCCTTCCCGTGACCCTGTCCGTTGTGGTGGGTCTCGACCCCGGCGTCCTCTGCCACGTCCGGCCCGCGGAGGCGGGCGCGCGTGGTCACATACAGGTCGCGCTTTCCGAAACCGCCCAAGCGTTCGGAGAAGAAATAGAGCGTCGTGCCATCGAACGAGAGCGCCGGCGCGCCGTCGAAGGCGGCGCTGTTGACCGTGGGCCCGAGGTTGACCGGCGTAGACCATGGGTCGAGCGTTGTCGCGCGCGTGGTGACCCAGATGTCCTGGCTGCCGACGCCACCGGCACGACCGGTGACGTCGGACGACAGGAAGATCTCGAGCCCGTCGCGACGGATGGCGGTGCGGGTATCGCGACCCGGTCCGGAAAGCTCAGGGACCAGTACGGCGGGACCGAACTCGCCCTCGTCGCCGACGCGCGTGCTCTGGTAGATGTCAAAGTCTCCAGGCCCTCCGGGCCGCGTGCTCGTGAAGATGAGCGTGGTGATCCCTGTCGTCTCGTCCTCGAAATACGTGGGGCCGTTATCGTTGAAGGGGCCATTCACCACGCAGCCAAGGCTCTCCGGAGGCCCCCAACCGAAGTCGTCCCGCTTGTCATGACGCCGGGCGACGTACAGGTCGGCGAGCCCGCAGAGCCCAGGTCTGTTGCTGTGGAGGTACATGCGGTGCCCATCGGGGGTGAACGTCGGGGACCCGGTGTTGCTGCCGACGGCATTAATGACCGGCCCCAGATTCACGGGCGCTCCCCAATCGGCATCGCGGCTGGCGCGCTGCGACACCCAGATCTCTTCGAATTGAAGCGCGTTGGCGCCGTTGACGCCTCCCGGCCGGCCCGACGTGATGTACAGGCTCAGGCCATCCTTCGAGATGGCCGGGTGATTGTCGTTATACGGCGAGTTGACGACCGGGCCGAGGTTGACCGGCGCGGACCAGGGGCCGTACGCCGGCTGGTCGGCTTCGGTCGCGTCGGCTGCGAGACGCTTCACAGCAGCGGGACCGACCGGGCTCTGGTCCGGGCCGCACGCGTACGCAAACGCCGCGAGCCCGCATAGCAGGGTGATCTTCTCGCGCTGTTTCATTTGACACCTCCTGGAGTTGATTGCCCAGATCAGCCTCAACCGGTACCTTCCACGTCGACGGAGCCAGTTTGACCCGGCCGCGTCACCAGGACGTGACCGATGCGTCACCGGTCATGGTGATGCTTGTCGCTCCGCCCGCGCCGAAGGGGCCTCGCATGATCGAGTTCCGGCTGCTCGGGACGCTGCACCTCACCGACGCCGAGGCACGCGAGGTCAAGAGCCTGCTCACGCGTTCCCGGCGCCTCGCACTGCTCGCCTATCTCGCCGCTGCCACCCCCCGGGGCTTCCATCGTCGGGACACTCTGCTCGCGCTGTTCTGGCCCGAGCTCGACCAAGACCACGCCCGCGCAGCGCTGCGCCAGGCCCTGCACGTGCTCCGGGATGCATTGGGCGATGACGTGGTCGTAACGCGTGGCGATGAGGACGTCGGGCTCGACTTCGACCGGCTATGGTGCGACGTCGTGGCCTTCGATGACGCCGTCGCAACGGGACGGTTGGGTGAGGCGCTTGACTGCTACCACGGTCACCTGCTGGAAGGGTTCTTCATCCCGGGCGCCGCGGAATTCGAGCGCTGGCTGGAGGGCGAGCGCGCCCGGCTACGGCAGGCGGCCTCCCGCAGTGCCCAGGCGTTGGTCGAGCAGTGCGAGGCGGCGGATGACCTTCACACCGCGCTCGAGTGGGCGCGGCGCGCAGCCCAGCTCGCACCGCAGGAGGAGGGACCGCTGCGCCGGCTGGTCACGCTGCTCGACCGGCTCGGCGATCGCGCCGGCGCCGTTGCGGCGTACGAAGAGTTCGCGAAACGGCTCGGAGCGGACCTCGAAACGGAGCCCGCCGCGGAGACCAAAGCCCTGCTCTCAGCGGTGCGCGCGCGGGAAACGGCGGCGCCGGTAGAGTTGCCGCAGCCGTCATCGCTCGGCACCCGGCGCCCGGCAGTGGCGACCGCCCCGCCGGGCGGCCGTCGGGCATGGTGGCGCGCCGGAATCGCGGCCGTCGCTGCCGGCCTCGTCTTGTCCAACGTCAGCGGCTGGCGCGGACGACTGTGGCCCGGGCCCGTCACCGGCCGCGTGCATTCGCTGGCCGTGCTGCCGCTCGCGAACCTCTCGGCAGACTCACTGCGCTCGTGGTACGCTGACGGGCTCACGGAGGCTCTGACCACCGACCTCGGCCGGATCAGGTCGCTCCTGGTGATCGCGCGCGGAACGGCCACGCCGTTTCGCGGCACGAGCGAGCCGCTCCAGCAGATCGCTCGGGAGCTGCGCGTGGACGCGGTTGTCGAAGGTGGCGTGCAGCAATCGGGAGGCGTGGTTCGCGTCGACGTACGGTTGATCAGTGCCGCCACGGGATATCAGCTGTGGGCGGACCGATTCGAGGAACCCGTGCAGAACCGGTTCTCGCTCGAGGATCGCGTGGCACGGGGCATCATGGCAGCGCTCGCGTTGCCCCTGAGCGCCTCGGAGGAGCGCGTCCTCAGCGCCGTCCCGACCAAGAATCTCGACGCCTACGAATCCTACCTTCGGGGGAAGGTTGGGCTGCGGCGTGAAAACCGGGAGGACGATTCGGTCGCGATCACGCTGCTCGAGCACGCGGTCACGCTCGACCCGGACTTCGCGGCAGCCCAGGCGGAGCTGGCCCACGCGTACGTCCTGCGAGTCGAACAGTTCGTGTGGCGCGACACAGCGGTCATCGAACGGGCCTGGGTGGCGACGGAAAAGGCGCTGCGCCTCGACCCGGAGCTCGCGGAAGCGCACTTCGCTCGAGGCGCGCTGCTGTCCGGCCTATCGGGCCGGGTGGCGCCCGAGCCGGCCGTGGAGGAATATCGCCGGGCTTTGGAGCTGAACCCGAACCTCGCCCAGGCGCATCACGGCCTTGGCACCATCTACCTGCACCTCGGGCTGGTCGACAAGGCCGTCGACCAATTCCGCCGAACCCTCGCCATCGAGCCGGGCAACTACGGCGCAACTCGGCGCATCGGCCTCGCCCTCGTGTACCAGGGACGATACGAGGACGGCTTACGCCTGATCCGCCAAGTCCCCCCCCAGTCCAACCAATCACTCTGGAACTATCAGGTTGCCTGGGCGCTGCTCTATCTCGGCAGGAACGACGAAGCGACCACGCTCATGGAGCGCTACCTGAGGGAGCACCCGGATGACCCCGGTGGCGTGGTCACGAGCACGCGCGCCGTCCTGTTCGCCAAGGCGGGCGATGCCAGGCGGGCCGAGGAAGATGTCCGGACCGCCATAGAGAAGGGCAAGGGCTTCGTTCACTTCCACCATACGGCCTACAACGCCGCGTCCGTGTTTGCCCTGCTCCGCCAGCCAGAGAGGGCCGTCTACTGGCTGCGACAGGCGGCGCAGACTGGCTGGCCGTGCTACCCCTACTTCGCGCGAGACCCGAATCTCGATAGCGTCCGCAGCGATCCCGACTTCATCGCCTTCATGCGGGAGCTGAAGGCGCAATGGGAGCGCTACCGAGCGACGCTCTGAACGGCGCCTGCTTGACGCGCCAGCGCGCGAGCACCATGTTGCAGTAGCCCAGTTCGAGGCAACCCGGCTGACGCCGAGCTCCCAATCCGGGAACTCGGCGTCTTGCCTTAGGGGACCAAGGTGCGGCTCGGTTCGCAGCTCTTCTCGATCGCGTTCGCGACGCTTCTCACCGCCGCAGGTCGGTTCTCGGCCCAGACGCTGGGATCGCCCGCGCCCGATTTCACCTTGAAGACTCTCGCCGGCGGCACGGCGAGCCTGTCCGATTACACGGGTCGTCCCGTGTTCATCAATTTCTGGGCATCCTGGTGCAAACCGTGTCGCGGCGAGATGTCCGACATCATCGCCGCGTACGACGCCCATAAGGATCAGCACCTGCAGGTGCTGGCGATCAACTTGACCGATCAGGAGCGGATGAAGGATGTGCGGGAGTTCGTGGAGGCATTCCAAATGCCCTTCCCCGTGCTGCTCGATGAGAAGGGCCAGGTTCGCAAGCGCTACGCGCTGCACGGCGTGCCGACGTCCCTGTTCATCGATACGCAGGGCCGCGTGCGCCTGGTGAATCCCGGCCCGATCACGAGCGAGACGATCCAGCGAGGGCTCGCCGAGATCCTTGCGGCGCACTAGCGGACTGCAGGTGATTCCAGGAGGAGGTTCTATGCGCGTTCACCCAGTGGCAGTCCTCACAATTGGGCTCGGCCTCCTCGCGCTTCCGAGGCAGTCGTTCGCTCAGGGCTGAATGCCGGTGCGCTTCACAACCCCCAGTTTGGGGGGACAGGGCGAATTGCAGGTGGCCGATCTCGCAGCCCACCAGTGGAGGATCGCGCTCGGGTACCGGCATCTCCACGCCGACCAGTTGTTCGTGGGGACGCAACTCCTCCCGACCAACCAGCCGCTCATCATCAACCTCCACTCGGTCGATATCACCACGTCCTACGCCGTGACCGATCGCTTCAGCCTGAGCCTCACGGTACCGTTCGTGGACGGCATGCAGTCCCGGATGTATGCGGACTCCGCTCGCCACGCGGTCACGGCGCTCGGATTGGGCGACGTCAGCCTGATCGGCAGCACATGGTTGCTGGACCCCCACAACCACTCCGGGAACATCGCGCTCGGTCTCGGAGTGAAGGCGCCCACAGGAACCCACACGGCGACGGACGCATACTTCCTTAAGGGCGGCACGTCCATCCAGTACCCCGTGGACCAATCCATCGAACCCGGTGACGGCGGTTGGGGCATCGTCTTGCAGCTGCAGGCGTATCGGCGAGCATTCCACAACGCGATCGCTTACGTGACAGGCTCCTACTTGGTCAACCCGCGCCGGCTGAGCGACGTCGCGAAGGACCCGGGCGGAACGGTCTACTGGTCCGTGCCCGACGTCTATTCCGCACGCCTGGGGCTGGCGTACGCGTTGTGGCCGCAGAACGGCCTCTCCGTCAGTCTAGGCGGCCGGATCGACGGCCAGCCCGTTCGCGATCTCATCGGTGGGGGCGACGCTGGCTTCCGCAGGCCGGGATACGCCATTGCGCTCGACCCCAGCGTGTCTCTGACGACCGGACCAAGCCAGCTCACTGTGAGTGCGCCGATCAGATTGAGCGCCAACCGCCAAGCGAGCGTGCTGGACCTGCAGACCGGCAAGCACGGCGGCGGTGATTTCGCCAGCACGTTGATCTTCGTGAGCTACTCGCGACGGTTGTGAAACGAGTCGAGAGGCGTCGAGGTCCGCGATGGAGCCTCCACGCCTCTCGGCAACCCTGCGTGATCCCTCTCACGGCACCACGACAACCGAACTGCGCGACCGATCGACCTCACCCGCAAACCGAGCGACGTTGCGGCCGAGTCGCGCCCCCGTCTCAACGTCGAACCGGTAGTGAATGCCGGCGTAAATCCGCGCGAGCCCAGCTTCCGTCACCATCGCGTCCAGGCTGTCGGTCTTCGCCGGGAAGAACGCGCTCAGAACCCCGGCCGCTGCGCCGCAGTAGCAGCTGTGCGCGGAGGGGTACGACGGGTGATTCGGCAGACCGATTGAGGGGATGAGCGTGATGGCGGGGTCGGCCTGCGGGGGACGGATGAACCAGTAGGTGAGCTTCGCGTCCCAGCAGCCGATCGCCGCGTCCATCATCGCCGCGTCGAGCAAGGCGAACACGTGGGTCGCCTCGCGCTCGCCGAGGCCGCGCTCCTCGATCCAGCCGGTGGCGATCGTATTCCAGAGACCTCCGATGCTACTCGTGCCCGCGCCCCTCGCCCAGGACAGCGCGATGTTCACCTGATCAGCCGTGCGGGTATCGGAGATGCTTCGCACCTCGGCGAGCGCCGCGAGGTAGTCCGGCGACCCGAACGCCGGCGGCGGGGCCGGGCGGAACTGGTCGGCCGACATCAGAAAGAACGGGCGCATCCCTGGGAGCTGAGCGTTGGCGGGTGGCTGAGGCGGCTTCGCGCTGCTGAACCACAGCCCCGGCCCGACCGGCACCGTGCCGGTCCAGGGTAGGTCGAAGCCGTCCGTCTGGACGCGCGCGATCGCCTCCCCGCCTACCTGCCGGCCCACGGCCTCTCCCCGAACGAAGTCCGGATGCGGCCGCCCCGGTCCCGCGTTCGCCTGGTCCTGGACCTTGTCCTCGAACAGCTGCGCGTCGGCCGGATCGAAGTAAGACAGTACGGCTGCCGACGCGCCCGCGACCGCCCCGCGGTCGGCTTCGAGCCGGCTACGACCGCCCGACCCGAGACCGGCTCCGGGCGTCGCATCTGTCTCAGACTCGCTACCGCCGATCGCGTCCTCGGCGCGCACCACCGCGTCATGCTGCGCCACGCTGAGGTAGGCGTACACGCGCGTCGCCTTGCCGGAGTTGCCCGACAGCGGGGACTGCATGATGAAGTTGCGCGCGAGTTCCTGCCAAGCAGGACTCGCGAGCCCTTCGGTGAACGGCACGCCGCTCGCGTCGGCCATGAGGGCCCTTGATGCGCCAGGGCCTACCACTTGCTTGTCCGAATCGCACGCGTAGGCCAGCGCCGCCAGCCCGCACAGCAGGGCCGTTCTCTCGATCGGTTTCATGGGACACCTCCTATTGGTCGACTGCCCGAACGTGAATCAACCGGTACCTCCGATTGACCTTGCCCAGTTTGAGCCGGACGCGTCACCACTCCGTGACTATCGCGTCACCGCTTGCGGTGACGGCTGGCTGCCGTTGTCGGTCTCCTGAGCCACGAATTGCCGCGCCCGTGATGCGGGGCTAGGTTTTCGATCGCGGAGCCAGTTTAGGGAAGCGGCGTAGCGTCCCTGTGACGCGAGCGTGACGCTGGTCGTCACGGCCCCCCGGGTCGTGCGTGGATCTCTGGATGGCGCCGCGTGTGCCACCGAGGCCTCGCATGATCGAGCTCCGCATGCTCGGGAGATTGAGCCTCACCGCTGCCGATGGGCGCGAGGTGCGGACGCTCCTCGGACAGCCGCGGCGCTTCGCCCTCCTCGCCTACCTCGCCGCCGCCACACCTCCCGGCTTGCACCGCCGCGACAGCCTCGTCGCCCTGTTCTGGCCGGAACTCGACCAGGAGCACGCGCGCACGGCCCTGCGCCAGGCGCTCCGCGTGCTGCGCGCTGCCCTGGGGCCCGGGGCCGTCGTGAGCCGCGGCGATGAGGAGGTGGGGCTGGACGTCGATCGCGTCTGGTGTGACGTCGCTGCCTTCGATCGTGCGGTCGACGGCGGCGCTTCGCGGGAGGCCCTCGACCTCTACCGGGGCCCGCTGCTGGAGGGGTTCTTCATCTCGGATGGGCCCGAGTTCGAGCGCTGGCTCGAGCGCGAACGCGCGCGCCTCAGGGAAGCGGCAGCGCGAGCCGCACAGGGATTGATCGAGCAGTGCGAGTCGCGTGGCAATCTCACGACTGCTACGCACTGGGCTCGGCGGGCGGTCGAGCTCGCGCCGAACGACGAAGCGCTGGTGCGGCGCCTGATCAGCGTACTCGACCATCACGGTGACCGCGCCAGCGCGCTCCAAGCCTATCAGGCGTTCGCCCAGCGGCTCGCCGCGGAGTACGAGGCCGAGCCGGCTGCCGAGACGCAGGCGCTCGTCGCAGCCGTCCGAGCGCGAGCACAGGGGACGCCGCCCGTCCCCCTGCCCGCGGTGGACCTGCTGGCGCGCCTGCAGGCCGGGCTCGCCGGCCGCTATCGGATCGAGCGCGAGCTAGCCCGCGGGCGGACCGCCACGGTTTTCCTAGCCCACGACATGAAGCACGACCGGCAGGTTGCGCTGAAGGTGCTGCACACCGAGCTCGCGGCTGCCGTGGGGCCGGAACGCTTCGTACGCGAGATCCAGTTCGCAGCGCGGCTCGACCACCCACACATCGTAGCGCTGCACGACTCGGGCGAGGCCCACGGCCTGCTGTACTTCGTCATGCCCTACGTCGCGGGCGAGTCACTGCGGGATCGTCTCGACCGCGAGGCGCAGCTGCCGATCGCCGAGGCGCTCTCCATTGCGGGCGACGTGGCCGACGCGCTGGGCTACGCCCACAGCCTGGGCGTAGTGCACCGAGACATCAAGCCGGAGAACATCCTGCTCGCCGACGGCCGCGCCCTCGTTACGGACTTCGGGATCGCCCGGGCGATCAATGCGGCGGGCAGCGACCGGCTCACCGAGACGGGAATCGCGCTGGGGACCCCGGCGTACATGAGTCCCGAGCAGGGGACGGAGGAGGGGGGGGTGGACGGCCGGAGCGACCTGTACGCCCTCGGCTGCGTGGTGTACGAAATGCTCACCGGCGCGCCGCCGTTCACCGGCCCCACCGCACAAGCGATCCTGGCCCGGCACGCCGTCGATCCCGTCGCTCCCATCCGGACGGTGAGAGACACCGTATCCGAAGGAGTCGAGCGTGCGGTGCTGAAGGCGTTGGCGAAGGTGCCCGCGGATCGCTACCCGTCCGCCGCCGCGTTCGCGCACGCCCTCACCGTGCCCGGGCTACCGGTGCGCGTGCCCCGGACCCGCAAAGCCAGGCTCGTGATCGGCGCCAGCCTTTCAGCCGTGGCCGCGCTGGCGCTGCTCGTGGGTTTCAACCTCGGCGGCTGGCGAGGTCGCGCCTCAGCCAACGGCGGGGCGACATGGCTTCGCTCGATCGCCGTGCTGCCGCTCGACAACCTGTCGCGCGACAGCATGCAGGACGCCTTCGCCGACGGCATGACGACCGCGTTGATCACGGACCTCGGACGGATCCGCGCGCTCCGCGTGATTGCGAAGCGGGCGGTGATTCCGTTCAAAGGCTCGGCCCTGCCTGCCCATCTAATCGCCGAGTCGTTGCACGCGGACGTCCTCGTCGAGGGCGGCATCGAGCGGTCGGGGGATCGGTTTCGCCTGGACTTGCAGCTGATCGACGCGGCTTCCGGGAGCCAGCTTTGGGCAGACCGGTTCGAGGACGCGACGCAGAACCGCTTCTCCGTGCAGGACACCGCGTCGCGCAGCGTGGTCGCGGCCCTGAACGTGCCGCTGACGGCGGCGGAGTCCCAGACGCTCCGGACACCGCCTACCAGCAATCTCGAGGCCTACGACTTCTTCTTGCGCGGGAAGATCCGCGTGCGACACGAGACGCGGGCAGACGACTCGATCGCGATTGCGCTGTTACAACGAGCGGTGGCGCTCGATCCTTCGTTTGCCGTCGCCCACGCCTGGCTGGCGCGCGCCTACACGCTGCGAGTCGCCCAATTCGACCCCCGGGACTCGGCGGCCCTGGAGGGAGCCTTCCTGGCCACCGAGAAAGCCTTCCAGCTGAACCCCGATCTCGCGGAGGCCCACTTCGCGAGGGCCAATCTGATCTGGGGTGCGACCAAACAGTTCGCCCACGAGCGGGCGATCCAGGAAGACCGGCGCGCCGTCGAGCTCAGCCCCAACCTCGACGCCGCGCACCATCATCTGGGGCTGGTCTACACGCACATCGGGCTGCTCGACAAGGCCCTCGAGGAGCTGCGGAAGACGCTCGCGATCGATCCCGGCGACTGGATGGCGCAGGAGCGCGTCGCTGAGACCCAACTGTTGCAAGGGCGATACGAGGAAGGATACAGGATCCTCCAAACGGTTCCCCCGGAATACAACCCGCCATTCTGGAACTTCGACGCCACGTGGGCGCTCATTGAGCTCGGGAGGAACGACGACGCCTCGGCGTTGATCGCACGCTACTTGCACGACCATCCCGAAGACCGGGGCGGCCTGATGACCAGTTTGCGGGCCATCGTGTCCGCCAAGCGGGGCGACGCGCGCCGAGCGGAGACCGACATCCAGTCGGCGATACAGAAAGGGAAAGGATTCGTTCACTTTCACCACACGGAATACGACATTGCCGCGGCGTATGCACTACTCCGACAGCCGCGTGCTTCGGTTGAGTGGTTACGCCGAGCGGCGGCGGAAGGCTGGCCGTGCTATCCGCTCTTTGCGAGCGATCGCAATCTCGACAACATCCGCAGCGACCCGGCGTTCGTAGCCTTCCTGCGTGAGCAAGAAACGCAGTGGGAGCGGTGGCGGGCGACGCTGTGAGCGGTCTACCGCAGATCGGCTTGGGCCTGGCGGTCCTCACAGCGCAGGCTGGGCACGTCGCTGTCGTCCCTGTCGTCGTCCTCATCCCCCACATCCAGGTGCCCGGGCGTGAACGCCTCAACGGAGCTGAGTACGCTGGTACCATCGAAGCCGCCGATGGCGAAGATGGTTCCGGCGCGCCCCACGGCTGCTGCGAGCGCCCCGCGCGGCGTGGACAGCCCAGCGACCGCGGTCCAGGTGTCCGCAGAGGGATCGTACGCTTCTACCGTCGTTAGTTCCTGCGTGCCGGGAAATCCGACGGACCCGACCGTGCCGCCGAGCGCGTAGATGATGCCGCCGCGACCGCGGACGGCATCCAGGAATCGGCGAGGCGTCGGCATGCTCGCGACAGGCGTCCACGTATCGGCGCACGGGTCGTACGCGTCCACCGTGGCGACGGTAGTGACGCCGTTGATGCCTCCCATCGCGTAGATCCGGCCGTCCGGCGCCGTGACCGCTGAGAGCTTTCCGGCTCGAGGCGCAGGCAACGGGGCCAGGCTGCTCCACCTGTCGGTCTCCGGATCGTAGGCCTCCACATCGCTGAGTTGGACGTTGCCGTTGGCGAATCCTCCGATGACGTAGATCCTGCCGTCCAGACCGGTCGTCGCCGCTCCGCAACACCGGGCCACGGGCAGCGGTGACATGGCGCTCCAGGTGTCCGTTGCCGGATCGTAGCGCTCGACAAGGCTACGGAACACACCCGCGAGCGCGCCGCCAATTGCATAGACACGTCCCTGCCGGTCGGTCGCCGCCATTAGATAGCGGCGAGGCGTCGGCATCGGAGCCAGCGCAGACCAGCTGCCGGTCTTCTGGTCGTATGCTTCTACGGCAGGGACAATGGGGCCGGAAAGACCGCTGGAGCCGCCGATGGCGTAGATGATGCCGTGCTTTCCGCTCGCCACCGCGAGCCCGAAGCGCGCCGTCGGCATTGACGCGAGGGCACTCCACGTACCCGTGGACAGCACTGCTCCGGCCGTCACCTCGGCCCGCGAACGCGACGCGTTCGGACTCAGGGGCCCGTCGTCTCGATCACACGCCTGAACCAGAGCGACGGCGAGCAACACCTGGAGAACCCTTTCAGCAGACGGTTTCATAACCTTGCTCCTGTTGTGCGGTCACGACCCCGCGCGGCGCGTAGTTGCCGCCCCGGGGTGTGGCCGGTACCTTGTTGGTGAGGGCACGATGGGACGCACCCGTCAGCGCACTGTGATGGGTGCGTTACGGGAGCGTCACCAACCGTCGCGCTCAGTGTGCGGCTGCGCGTGGGGGTTTGAGTGATCGAGCTCCGGCTGTTGGGTGGACTGGAACTGCGAAGGGGCGGCGGGCTCAAGCTCGACGGACTCCTCACTCAGCCGAAGCGTGTCGCTCTCCTCGCGTTCCTCGCCGCCGCTACTCCCCCCCGCTTCCACCGCAGAGACACCCTGCTCGGACTGTTCTGGCCAGAACTCGACCAGGAGCACGCGCGCGCCGCGCTGCGCCAGGCGCTCCACGGTCTGCGACAGGGCCTCGGCGCCGAGGTGCTCACGAGCCGAGGCGATGAGGAAGTCAGTGTCGACGAGCAGCGGCTCTCGTGTGATGTTCGCGCGTTTCACCAGGCCCTCGAGGCCGAGGACTGGACTCGCGCGCTCGAACTCTACCGGGGCGGTCTGCTCGAAGGCTTCTTCCTCTCGGATACGCCCGAGTTCGAGCGGTGGCTGGAGGAGGAACGAGGGCACCTGCGGGACCGTGCGTGCCAGGCCGCGTGGACGCTCGCGCAGCGCGCCAGGGTCGAAGGTGATGCCGCGCTCGCCGCCCAGTGGGCACGCCGGGCAGCGTCGCTGCTCCCTGACGATGAGGAGATGGTCCGCCGTTTGATTGCGTTCCTCGACGAGATGGGCGACCGGGTGGGCGCCATGCGAGTGTACGAGGAGTTTGCCGGGCGGGCTGCCAGCGAGTACCAAGTCGACCCAGCCGCCGAGACGAAGGCGCTGATGGCCCTGGTACGGTCTCGAGAAACGGCGTCCGCGCCAGGACCGACGCGGACTCAAGCGCCCATCGTAGCGCCTCGGCCACCCCCCGTCCCATCAACCGAGTCGGCCCCGCGTCGATTCGGGATCCCGAGCGAGCGGTGGGTCGCCGTAGGCATCGGCCTGCTACTGCTCGGCGGAGTCATCGCCATCAAACACCCGCAACCCGACGCGCGATTGAGTCGGGCCTCCGTGGGGATCCCCGAGCGCACCACGCTCCCCCCCGATCCCGTCGCCTACGACCTGTTCTCGCGCGGCCGCTACGAAGCGTCGCGGCGCACCGCAGCCAGCCTGAGCCGAGCGGTGGCTTTCTTCTCCCAGTCAATCCGAAGGGACTCCGCGTTCGCGCCCGGGTGGGCGGCACTTGCCGCCGTGCTGCACAATGCGAACCGGTGGGGTTTCCCTGTCCGCGGCGTCCCGCGGGAGAGTTTGCTGACGCGTGAGATCATGGCGAGCGACCGTGCGCTCCAGCTGGACAGCACCGGCGTCGAAGCATGGCTGACCCGCGCATCGGCCTCGGAAGATGTGGACCCCACCAGTCGCGGACCGGCGCTGCGAGCGATCCGCCGAGCGCTGGCGCTTGATTCCCTCAATGCTGTGGCCTGGGACCAGCTGGCCATGGCACTCGAGGAAGCCGGACATCGGGACAGCGCGGGAGCGGCGTGGCACCGGGCGGTCGCCTTGGATCCGGGATACGTCCGCGCCAAGACGTTCCTGGCCATCCACTACTGGTGGTGGCGCGCTTACGACAGCGCGGCCGTGTGGGCGGACAGCGCGGTGGCTACGGACCCATTGTACGGGCTCGGGCGGGTCGTCGCCGGGCAGGTCGCACTCGCACGCGGCCGCCGTGACGAAGCGCAATCGCAGCTCGCCGCCGCCGGTCGTCTGCCCACAGGCCCCGGAAGTGCCGGACTCTCGGGCTTCGTCTCCCTGGCCGTCGCCGCTGGAGACACGGTAGCGGCACGCCACCTCGTGGCCGAAGCCGAAGCGCGCACAGACCCCGCGGCGCCCGACAACCACAGCGCGGTCAACATCGCGGCCGCGTATGCGGTGCTCGGCGAGGCCGACCGGGCGCTGATGTGGCTCGAGCGCTATCGGCCGGTGCGCGACCTGCACTTCCAACTGCACCTGCGGCTCGACCCGCCACTCGATCCGCTACGGCGCGAGCCTCGGTTCCAGGCACTGTTACTCAAGGGTCCGTAACGTGGCGCCCCATCGGATCCTCGCTTGCTGCCGCACGCCGGCGCTGTTACTGAGCCTCGGGTCGAGCGTCCTCGCCGCGCAGGGCACCACGACGGCATCAGTGAGCGGGACCGTCACCGACGATAGCAGCCGCGGCATCGAGTCCGCCGACGTCCAAGTCATCAACCGCACCACCGGCGTGGTGACGTCGAGTGTGACGCGCGACGCCGGCCGCTATCTCGTCCAGGGGTTGGAGGTCGGCGGACCCTACGCGATCGTCATTCGGCGCATCGGCTTCGCGACGGAGACGCGCGATAATGTCTTCCTGAGCCTCGGACAGGACCTGCGGATGGATGTCCGGCTCCGGCCCGAGGCCGCGGTTCTCCCTCCCGTTGTCGTACCCGGAAACGTCGATCCGGCGTTCTCCCCGTCCCACACCGGCGTGGCGATGGTCGTGTCGGACTCAGCCCTGCGTCGGCTGCCGACTGCGAATCGGGATCTGTACGGCTTCGTGGTGCTCGCCCCGCAAGTGTCCACGGCGAACGGCCTCTCCGGCGGCGGGGTGAACCACCGCTTCAACAACTTCCTGATCGACGGAGCGAGCGAGCTGGGCGTGTTCGGCAGGCTGAACGGCGCGGTCTACGGAGCCAAGGCGATCTCGATCGAAGCGGTGAAGGAGTACCAGATCGTTTTGTCGCCCTACGCGGTCTCACTGGGCGATTTCGCGGGCACGCTGATCAACGCCGTCACCAAGAGCGGCACCAACGACCTGCACGGAACGGCGTTCTTCTACGCCCGGAGCGATCAGCTCGCCGGTAACGCCTCGTTCCAAGGCGCGTCGTCGTACCAGTCACAAACCGGCCTCTCGCTCGGCGGCCCGCTCGTGCGCGACAGGGTTCACTTCTTCCTCGCGTCCGAGTTTCAACAGCGCAGGACTCCCGCGAACGGTCCGTACGTCGGGCAGAGCGCTTCCAGCCAGACCCCCCTGCCCGCGGACACCGCCGACATCACCCGGTTCGCGCAGACTCTCGCCGCCAAGGGTCTCCAGGCAGGCACGGGGGGGTTGGTGGACACCCACGATCCCGGCGGCAACCTCTTCGCGCGAGTGGACGTTGCCCTCCCGGCCTGGAACAGCCGGCTGGTCCTGCGCTACAACTACACGCGCGCGGATAGCGGAGCGCTGTCGCGGCCCGAGACGGCGGTGGCCACCACGTGCTTCACGCGGTCCTGCTTTCCACTGTCTTCCGTGCAGCGGCACCAGCTCGCCGTCAAGCACGTGGCCGCCGCCCAGCTGTATAGCTATTTCCGCAACGGCGCCGAGAACGAGCTGACCGTCGGATACCGCACGCAGCCGCTGAGAATAACGCCCGACGTGAACCAGCCCCTGATCCAAGTCATCGTGCCGAACCCGAGCGTGCCGGGGAACCCCAGCACGCTCCAGGCGGGAGCGGTCGAATTCGCCCAGGGAAATCGGACGGATCAGGTGGTCTACGACGTGGCGGATGCCTTCACGTTCCCGATCGGCGCACACCGTGTCAGCGTCGGGACGAAGGTCGAGCCCTACCGACTGCGTCTGTTCCAGCTCAAGGGCTCGTATGGGACCTGGACATTCTCGAGTCTCGACTCGCTGCAGCGCGACAGCGCGCAGTCCTATAGCGTCGCCAGAGACCTCGGCGGAGCGGACGCGACAATGCGAGGAGTCCAAGTGGGGGTGTATGCCGGGGATCAGTGGCAGATCTCCCCGCGGTGGTCGCTCACGTACGGCCTGCGTGTCGATGTGCCGATCTTGATTAACAAGCCTCCCTACGACAGTGCGGTGGATGCGGCATTCGGACGGCGCACCGACGCCGTCCCGACGGGTCATCCGCAGTGGTCGCCTCGGGTCGGCTTCAACTGGGATGTGACCGGGGACCAGCGGAATCAGATTCGCGGAGGCGCCGGCGTGTTCGTCGGGCGTCCGCCGCTCGCCTGGCTGCTCAGCGCCTACGCCAACTTCGGCAAGGGGCTTGGCGTCCTCACCTGCAACGGCAACCCGCCGCCCTTCGATCCCGACTATGCCAACCCGCCGCTCGCCTGTGCGAGCGGCTCGGGCACCAGTACGAAGCCGGTCGTCACCTTCCTGGACCCCGATCTCAAGTTCCCGGAGACACTCCGCGCCTCGCTCGGCTACGACCGCCGGCTTCCCTGGGGCCTCGTGGCCACGGTGGAAGGCCTGTATACCAAAAACCTCGACGATTTCTTCTACGCGGACCGCAATCTCGCGGGGCCGATCGGCGTCGATCGCCATGGCCGTAGCATGTACGGCACGTTCGGCAATAACGGTCTGGCAGCGCCGATCCTGATCTCGCCAGCATTCCCGAAACAGGTAATCGAGTTGACCAATCAGTCTCGGAACTACTCCTACAGCGTCACCGGTCAGCTGCAGAAGCGCCTGTCTCGCAGCCTCGAGGCCAGTGCCGCCTTCAACTACTCGCGCGTGCGCGACGTCCAGACTCCCCTCGCCGTCGGCGCTTACGACAACTGGCAGTCCGGGCGTGCGGTGGCGGGCGACGAGCTGCGTCAGAACCTGGGAATCTCCGGCTACGACCAGCCCCGGCGGGTGGTCTTTAGCGCCACGTACACCTTCCCGTGGCAGCCGTGGAGCACCGACGTCTCCCTCGTCTACATCGGGGAATCGGGGCTTCCCTATACCTACTTCGCGAACGGCGATCCGCGCACGGGGGACTTGAACGCCGACGGCACGACCCAGAACGACCCTGTCTACATCCCCAAGAGCACCTCCGACACCCTGGAAATTCGGTTCTCCGGCACCGCAGCGGATGTCGCCGCCCAGCAAGCGGCATTCGACCAGTTTCTGCGCGACACGCCGTGCGCCAACGTGCAGCGCGGCAGGATCATGGAGCGGAACAGTTGCCGCAGCCCGTGGCGCAACACAACGAACCTCTCCCTCCGCCAGTCGTTGCCGACCCGACGCGGGCACACGCTCATGCTCCAGCTCGACATCTTCAACCTCCTGAACCTGATGAACAAGCGCTGGGGACTGCTCCAGATCCCCAACACCGCACTGCTCACGCAGGTCCAAGGGCAGGCTGCGCAGCAGCCGATCTTTCGCTTCGATCCTGCCTTCCTGCCTTACAGCTCGCAGAACCTGTACTCGTACTACCAGATCGAAGTGGCCGCGCGCTATAGCTTCTAGTCCGACGGCCGAACAGAGCACGCTGCACCGCTTGCTTTAGCGCCCCCAGTTCGGGTACCCGGCGCCCGTGGGATCGTTGGTGAGCCGCGTGAGGCCCGAGCCGTCGGCATTCATCACGTAGACTTGTAGCGTGCCACTGCGGTCGCTATGAAACGCGATCTGGGAACCGTCGGCGGACCACGTGGGGGCATAGTCCACCCCAGGGTCTGTCGTGAGCCGGGTCTGGCCGGAGCCGTCCGCGTTCATGACGTAGATCTCCTCGTTGCCATCTCTGTCACTGACGAAGGCGATCCGGGCGCCGTCGGGGGACCAGGAGGGGAACCGGTCCGTGGCTCCCGCCGTGGTCGTGAGCTGCGTGAGCGACGATCCGCTTACGTCCTTGACGAAGATGTCGTAGCCGGACCCGCCGTACGAGCTCAGCGCGATCTTCGAGCCATCGGGAGACCACGCCACCCCAATGTTCGCGCCAGCGTTAGTGAACTGTCGCATGCCGGTACCGTCGCCGTTGATGAGAAAAATCTGACCGCCGCTCCCGGCCTGATCGTAGAAGAAGGCGATCTTCGAGCCATCAGGAGACCAGGCCGGAGCTGGTTCGAACGTATCATCGAGGTTCACGAGCGTCCGGGCGCCCGACCCGTCCGCGTTCTTCACGACGATCGCGTAGTAGCCGCGGAGGAAGACTGGGTCGGTTATCCCCCGAATGCTCGAGTAGACGAACATCGTGCCATCGGGCGACCAGTTGGGATCGAGGGCGCCCAGCGAATCGGACGTGAGCTGGACCTGCGCTGATCCGTCGGCATTCATGACATGAATCTGGATGCCTCCGCTCCGTTCGCTGACGAACAGGATCCTCCCAGGTGTCGCAACGCAGGTGACAGAAAACGCGACCTGAGCGGTGGCGCCACCCACGACCTGGACCGGGCGCGGATTGGCGGCCACGGCGCAGTTCACGGCGAGCCCGCTGAGCAGGACGTGGTGGCTGCCGGCGCTCAGGCCGGCCAACGTGATCGTGTCGTTCACCGGGATGGCCTGCCCGGTGCTGCCATCGAGGGCAATGCTGTAGCCGTTCCCGTCGAGCTCCGCTCCCGTGGTCGTCACGGTGATCCGAATGGCGCCGGTGTTCGGCCCATTGGACTCGTTGCATCCTGCCGCGAGCACTACGAGGAGCGCCCAGGCCGTTCCACGTGTCGCGTTCATGGGACGCCTCCCGCCAACGCGAGGCGATCCGACGCCCGGTTCACGACATCCCGCGCGATCTCGAGCAGCGAGGCGCTCCGGCCGTCCGACAAGATGCCGCCATCACGGAACGCTTCGATCTGATTGATGAACGCCCCGAGCTTGTTCATCGCCGGGGCGATCTCCCCATCAGCCAACTTTTCCAGCGCACCTTGGAGCTTGACCGCCAACGCGTTCCCTTGACCGTCGTTCAGGACGCCGTTTTCTACCAGCCGCGCGACGTGGCGCTGGAGAAACGCAATCCGCGGCTCGGGTGCCAGCGGCGGAGTCACGTGGGTGCCGCCCTGGTTGGCTCGGTCGATCGCCACCTGAACCAGGCCGGACGCCTTTGCCCAATCAACGAATTCGTCGATGTATTGCAGCCCTGCGCTGCTGTGGGCCTGCGCCGTGTCCGGAACCACGATGGCCAGGTTGGCGATCAAGAAGTTGTCGGGCAGCAGCCGCCCGCCGCAGCAGGCAATGAAGGCGATCACCTGCGGCCCCCGGCCCCCGGCAAATGCGTCCACTTGCCCCGTGCGCAACAGGTCCAGCGCCTGCGGGGTCGCGGGCGTGCGCACGAGCGTCGCATACTTGAGGGTGTGGCTGAGATAGATGTCGGGAGAGTTGCCCTCAGCGACCGAAATCCGCACGCCAGGGGCATCGACGTCCGCGACCTTCTGAAACGGGGCGTCGCCGCGGACGAGATAGGTGTTCTCCACAGCGATGTGCGGAATGGCCGCCGTGATGCCCGGCGGCTCGAGCGTTTGGTCGAAGGCGAAGGCCGCGTCCCACTCGCCGTTGGCGAGACCCGCCAGCAGCGGCGGGACCCCATTATAGGGGACCGCCACGAACTGCGCATGCGTTCCCTGTGCCAGCTTGCAGGTCATGTCTATGCCCGGCCCTGTTAGCTGGCCCGTGATCGGGTTCCGCGCCGCGTTGTTCCGGTTGTTGTAGTTGAACGCCACCCGCATGACACCGCTCGGCGCGAGATCGTGCAGGACCGCTGCATCGGGGTCCCCTTCCCAGGTCGCGCCGTCAACGTCGCACACGAAGCTAGAAACGGCCGCCGCGACTTGATCGGCGCGGATCGGGGCGCCCGGAGCAGTCGGCCCCTTGTCGAGATTGCACGCCAGGGCCAGCGCTGCGAGCGCCGCCAGCCGCACGAACCCTCCACTTGCCGCTTTCATCGGTCACCTCCGGAAGAGATCTCCGTAGCTTCAGCGGCTTCGTCGGCGGTGCCCCGCGCCGTCAAGAGGTAGCGCCAGGCGTCGCGCAAGAGCGGCGCGCCATCCGGGCCGAGCGGCGTGTTCAAGTCGTTGGAGGGAACGCCGTGCGCATTGTTGTCAACGAATCCGCCCTGGGGCATGAGGTCGGTGACAAACGTGTGCGTCCCGTCGTACGGAGGGCTGCTGGTTTCGGGCGTCGCCGGCGCACCGAACACCCTAAGGCCCAGGGAATCCCATCCCGCGCGGACCGGGCGGTAGAACACGTCGCGATCATGCGCGATCCCGTAGTAGCGCTCCACCGGCGTCAGATGCGTCGCGAGCCACGACGGGGCTTCGGCGTGCATGCTGTCGGTCACGGAGGAGAACAGCACGACACGGGCCACGAGACGAATCTTCGCGATCATCGCCGCGTTCCCGCCCCCCCCGGAGTGACCGCTAACGGCGATTTGCGACCACTTCGGCTTGTCCCGAAGGAGGAACCTGTCCCACCCTTCGTCGGGATAGTGCAGCGTGAGGTACTGGAGCAGCTTGGTGAGTCGGTTGTCGATGCTGTTCGCCACGTTGACGTCCATGAACGCGACCCGGTCGATCCCGTCGATGATCTCGAGCCGGGCGTTCTCGTAGCAGGCGCTGGGATCAGGGGTAGTCGGGCACGCTTTCGCCAGCCCCCCGCCGGTTGGGTACATGAGACCGATGACGTGGTAGCCGAGCCGTGCCGCCTCCTGCTGCACCAGCTGGAAGATCGATGGGTTCTGGCCGGTGCCGGGCAGGAACACGAAGAGCTTGTGGTTCGACTTGGCCGTGGTGTCGAGCCAGACATAGTGATTGTCGAGCGCCCGATCGATGGCGGGGTCGGTTGTCTGGGGCGCTACAGTGTGTAAGACGAGCGGTGCTACCAGCGTTTCGGCTGCGTCGAAAGTGGGCGACCGCGGCCCGACCGGCTTCTCCGGATTGCACGCCAGCGCCAGCAGCAAGAACGCTCCGCCGCCGGCGAGCCTTCCACTGATTCGTCTCATCGCGTCTCTCCTGTGAGCTGTGATTGCCGTGCCCGCGCAACGGGGCTAGTTTTCGCTTGCGGAGCCAGTTTAGGGGAGCCGCGTCACGCCCTTGTGATGCGACCGTCACGCCGGCCGTAACGGCGACCCCACACTGCTCGTGAGCCTCTGAACCGCGCCGCGTATCGAGGCCTCGCATGATCGAGCTCCGCATGCTCGGGACGTTGAGCCTCACCAGCGCCGACGGGCGCGACGTGCGGGCCCTGCTCGGCCAACCCCGGCGCCTCGCCCTCCTCGCCTACCTCGCCGCCGCGACCCCCCAAGGCTTCCATCGCCGTGACAGCCTACTGGCGCTGTTCTGGCCGGAGCTCGATCAGGAGCACGCCCGCGCCGCGCTGCGCCAGGCGCTACACGTGGTGCGCGACGCGTTGGGCGCGGGCGCCGTCGCGAGCCGGGGCGACGAGGAGATCGGCCTCGCCTTCGACCACGTCTCGTGTGACGTGGGGGCATTCGAGCGCGCGGTCGCCGTGGGGCAGTTCCGCGAGGCGCTCGACCTGTACCGGGGCGATCTGCTGGAGGGGTTCTTCATCACCGGCGCGCCGAGCTTCGAGCAGTGGCTCGAGACCGAGCGCGGTCGGCTGCGGGAGGTGGCATCACGAGCGGCGCGGACCTTGGGGGAGCGCTGCGCAGCCGACGGCAACCTCACCACCGCCGCGCACTGGACTCGCCGGGCGCTGGACCTCGCCCCCAACGAGGAAGCGCTGCTGCGCCGTCTGATCACCGTACTGGACCGGCACGGCGACCGGGCGGGCGCGCTGCAAGCGTATGCGGAATTCACCGCGCGCCTCGCCGAGGAATACCAAGCCCAGCCGGCCCCCGAAACGGAGGCTCTCGTTGCCGCCGTGCGGGCGCGGCAGCTGGCGCAGCCGCCCCCCGCGCTACCCGAGTTGGATCTCCTGCCCCGCCTGCGGACTGGACTCGCCGAGCGCTACCGAGTCGAGCGCGAGCTCGCCCACGGCCGGATGGCCACGGTATTCCTCGCCCGCGACGTGAAGCACGGCCGCCTGGTCGCGATCAAGGTGCTGCACCCTGAGCTCGCCGCCGCCGTCGGCACGACCCGCTTCCTACGCGAGATCGGCTTTGCCGCCCAGCTCCACCACCCGCACATCGTCCCGTTACACGACTCGGGTGAACAGGATGGGCTGCCCTACTTCGTCATGCCGTACGTGGAGGGTGAGTCCCTGCGGGACCGCCTGGAGCGCGAACCGCAGCTTCCAGTGCCGGAGGCGCTGCGGATCGCCGACGACGTAGCGAAGGCCTTGGGGTACGCCCATACCCTCGGCGTGGTGCATCGCGACATCAAGCCGGAGAACATCCTGCTCGAGAATGGCCATGCTCTGGTGGCGGACTTCGGGATCGCGCGAGCGATCAGCGCCGCCGGCAGCGACCGGCTCACCGAAACGGGGATCGCGCTCGGCACACCCGCGTACATGAGCCCTGAGCAGGCGGTTGAGAATGGACCCATCGATGGCCGCGCCGATCTCTATGCGCTCGGCTGCGTGGTCTACGAGATGCTGGCCGGCACGCCGCCGTTCACGGGGCCAACGGCCCAAGCCGTTCTAGCGCGCCACGCCGTGGACCCAGTCGCGCCGATCCGGACCGTGCGGGAGACTGTGCCCCGCGGGGTCGAGCAGGCTGTCCTGAAAGCCCTGGCCAAAGTGCCGGCGGACCGCTACGCCGGCGCCCCCGAGTTCGCGCAGGCGTTGAACCAGCCAGCCCTCGAGCCAGCGCCGGGCGGGCGCCTAGGGAAGAGCCGGGGAGCGAAGCTCGCACTCGGCGTGGGCCTCTCGGCAGCAGCTACGCTGGCACTGCTGGTCGGCGTCAGTCTCGGGGGCGGACGGGAGCGGCCGCATCCCCGGACCCCATTGACCAGCAACGCCGCGGCGTACGATTTGTACCTGCGCGCCGACATGCTTCTCGCCCAGCGCCAGAATCGAGAGAACGATTCGGTCGCGATCACGCTGTTCGAGCGCATCGTTGCGCTGGACCCGAGCTTTGCAGCAGCTCAGGCCGGGCTGGCGCGCGCCTACGCGCTGCGGGTGAGCGAATTCGCTCCGGAGGACACGGCGGCGCTTGAACGAGCCCAAGTGGCCGCGGAGAAAGCGCTGCGCCTTGACCCGAATCTCGCGGAGGCCCACCTCGCTCAGGCCCGCCTGCTGTGGGGGCCAGCCGGCCACTTCTTCCACGAGCGAGCGGCTCAGGAAGACCGGCGCGCCCTGAGCCTCAACCCGAACATGAGCCGGGCGCACGGGTCTCTGGGGAATATCTACCTGCACATCGGCCTGCTGGACGAGGCGATTGCAGAGCTCCAGAAGACGGTCGCGATCTCGCCCCGCGAGGACAACGCCCTGCGACGCATCGCGGAGGCGCGCGCGTATCAAGGGCACTATGACGACGCCCTGAGGATCCTGAGCCAGGTAGAGCCTGAGGCCAACCCGCCATACTGGTACTATGAGATGGCAGTCGTGCTTCTTCATTTGGGTCGGAGCGACTCGGCGCTGGCGGTGATACAAAACTACCTCCGGGCGCATCCCGAAGACCGAGGCGGCGTCGTAACGAGCGTGCGCGCCGTGTGGTTTGCCATGGCGGGCAACGCTCTCCGCGCCCAGCGGGACATCGAGACCGCCGTCCAAGAAGGGAAGGGATACATCCACTTCCATCACGCCGCGTACCACATCGCCTTGGCGTACGCGCTGCTCCACCGGCCCGACTCGGCCGTACACTGGCTACGCCAGGCCGCCGAGGGTGGGTTCCCCTGCTACCCGCTGTTCGAGCGTGATCCGTTCCTGGACAACATCCGCAGCGATCCGGGCTTCGTCGCCTTCCTCCGGGAGCAGAAGGCGCAGTGGGAGCGCTACCGGGCCACGCTCTGAACGCCGTGCGGGGTTGACGCAATCCCACGCGCGGCGTCTCTTCGACCCGACCAGATCAGACATCCCGGGCTCGGAGGACCTATGCGATGCTGGCTGTGGAGTTTCCTGGCGCTGGCGCTGAGCACCACCGCCCTCAACGCACAAGGCCTCCGCGACAAGATCTCCGAGCTGTTCATCTTCACGGCCGGCCAGGACCCGCTCTTCCTCGGCGGCACCGCCGGCTCGGACTCGGCGACCGCACTGCACGCCGACCACTTCATTCCCTCCGCGCGGGCGGAGAACGGCACCCTCATCTCGTTCATCAGTAACGCGATCAGCGGCAACGTGGCGAACGTTCCCGTGAGCGCGACGAGCGGCGGCTCCACGTTTCGCTTCGAAGGGGGTGTCCCCGTCAAGACCTCGGCCTCCCCAGGGCCGGTGTTCGCCGAGCGTGCCCAGACACTCGGGCGCGGTCGCGTCTTCGTCGGCGCGAACGTGAACCGGCTGCACTTCGAAACGCTGCGGGGCGTGAGCTTGAGCGGGATCGAGATGACCTTCACGCACGTGAACGTCACGGGGCCGCTGTGCGACAGCATCCAGGGCACGTCCTGCGACCCGTATGGCGTCCCCGCCCACGAAAACGACGTCATCGCCCTGCGCCTGGCGCTCGACATCGACATGACGGTCAGCTCGTTCTTCCTGAGCTTCGGGCTGCTCGATCGCGTGGACATCGGCGTCGTCCTGCCGATCGTCGCCACCTCGCTCACGGGCACGAGCGACGCGCAGATCATTCCGTTCGGCGGAACGACCGCGCAGCACTTCTTCGGCGGCACGCCGACCAGCCCCGTGCTCTCCACGTCGCGATTCGTGCAAGGCTCGGCCAGCGGCATCGGGGACATCGCCGCGCGCGTCAAGGTCAGCGTCACCCAGTCGGAGCGCACCACGTTCGCGCTGCTGGGCGACATCCGCTTTCCCACGGGAAGTGAAGACGACCTGCTCGGCTCGGGCCACCTCGCCGCGCGCGGCCTCGGCATCTTGTCGGCGCGATTCGGAGCCTTTTCGCCACACGCCAACGTGGGATACCTCTTCCGGAGCGGCGACCTGCAGAACAGTGCCGTGCTCGCCACCGTCGGCTTCGATCACCTGATGGCCCCATGGGCGACGATGGCGGTCGACCTGGTCTCAGAGCTGCAGGTCGGCGAGAGCAAGCTGCAGCTGCCCGGCCCCGTGGCCTATGATGCGCCGTTCCGGCGGACGATCGATGTCACGAACCTCCCCAACGAGCGCGATGACGTGATCAACGGCTCGTTCGGCTTCAAGTTCACGACCGGCTCGGGGATCACGCTGGTGGCCAACACGCTGTTCCCGCTGAACCGCGGCGGGCTCCGCCCCAACGTGCTGTGGACAGCCGGCCTCGAGTACAACTTCTGAGCCGGCGCTAGCGCAGGGAGTGGATCGAGCTGAGGTGCCAGCCGGTGGAGTCTTGCACCAGCGTCGCCCGGAATGTGGTGGTGTCCCGCTTGCTCCTGCCGGTCTTGGGCTCGACATACTCGTACACGCCGTTCACAATGGCGTCCGCCGAGCTGCCCGCGACGACCAACCGGTTGATCGTCAGCGCCGCCTTGAGCTCGGGGACCGACTGGAAGAACTGCCTGAACGTCTCTTGCTCCACGGCGGTCAACCCTGGATACACCCGGCGAACTTCGTTGACGTCGCGCGATTCCAGCGCTCGCGCATAATCTGCCAGCAGGGCCTTGATCTCCGCCCGCGGGTCCGCCGGGGGATGCGCCACCGGCGGCGCAGCCGGCGGCGCCGCGGGGCGCTCCCGCACGGTGTCGCGCACGGCCCGAGTGCGGGACGCCCGCTCGGCCTCCCACAGCGACGCCGCCATGGCGAGCTGCACCATGGCCTCAGCCGAGCGCCCCGCGGTGGCGAGCGACTCCGCGGCTTTCATCACCGTGTCGCCCTTCGCCAAGTCGGTGGGCGTGGCACCCGCCTCGAGCGCACGGCGGAGCGCGCTGACAGCCGCCGTGCGCAGGGCGCGCACGAGGCTGTCTTCCCGCTGCAGCGCCGCGGCGCGGGCGGTGGATTCGGCGGCGGGTGCGGCGGGGGCGGCGGCGGCTGGGGCCGTCTGGTGCGCGACCGGTCGTTTCGTCTGAGTCGGGGTCGCAGGCAGCGCCGGCGGTGGGGGGGGCGCGGCAACGACGCTCGTTTCCGCGGGAGCGCGGGCAGGCCCGGCGGCCGCTCCGGTGTCACGTGGGGTCGCCGTCCGCCACGGCCCGGCCCACCACAGCGCGGCAGCCACGACGACCGCCCCCGCCCCCGCCCCCAGCGCCCACCAGAGCCGCGGACCCCCGTGTCGAGACGGGGCTGCGACCGGCGCCGGGTGGGTCTGCGATTTCGAAAGCGCGAGCGGGCTCGTCGGCGTCTTGATGTGGGCGAGCGCGGGCGAGCGACCGCCGGCCCGCGCGAGCGTGATCATCTCGCCCCGGACCGGATCGTCGTGTCGCAAGGACGGCCGCCCGCACACCGCGATCACGTCGTCCATGCTGGGCCAGCGGCCGGCCGGATCCTTTGCCAACATCCGCATGACGGCGGCAGCCAGATTGGCCGGACAGTCCGGTCGACGCTCGGTGACCGGACGCGGACGCTCGTTGAAGTGGGCGTACATGACCGCCATCGTGGATTCCGCCTGGAACGGCAGCCGTCCCGTCAGCATCTCGTACGCGACGATGCCGAGGGAGTACTGATCCGACGCCCCCGTGACCTCGCGCGTCTCACACTGCTCGGGGCTCATGTAGGTGGGCGTGCCAACCGTCACCCCGGTCACGGTGAGCCCCTCCGCCTGGACGACCTTGGCGATGCCGAAATCCGTGACCACGGCCCAGCCCTCTTCGTCCAGCATGATGTTCGCGGACTTGATGTCGCGGTGAATCACGCCGTGGCGATGGGCGTACCCGAGGGCGTCGCCCACCTGAGCGATGATCGCCTGCACCATCGGGATGGGAAGCGCTCCGACGTCGCGCAGCACCGAATCGAGGGGCCGTCCCTGCACGTACTTCATCACGAAGTACAGGACGCGCTCGCTCTCCTTGACCGCGTAGATTGGTATGATGTGCGGGTGGCTCAGCGCGGCCGCGGTGCGGGCCTCGCGCTTGAACCGCTCCACCATTCCCTCCCCCATCTGGAGCAGCGCAGGCGCCAGTACCTTGATGGCGACTTTCCGGTCGAGGGCCACGTCGTGTGCCAGGTACACGGTGGCCATCCCGCCCCGCCCCAGCTCGGCGAGAATTTCGTACTCGCCCAGCGCGGCTTGACGGAGGGCGTCCAGCAGCGCCTCGCGCCCGGCGTCGTGCGGTGGCGGCGGGGCGGTCGCGACGGTTGGCGCGTTCGCCGGTGCGACGGGGATGCCGGTCCCGCACCGCGGACAGAAGTAAGCCCCGGGGCCGAGCCGCGCACCGCAGCGCGCACAGAATGAGCCGCTGACCCTCATCGACGTGTCTTGCCTAGTGGCTGACGATCCAATGTGTGATTTCCGGCGACCCTATCCAATAACACTCGGGCCCGCGGCGGGCAACGCCTTCGTCGCCGGGACGTCGTCGCTGGCCTACCCAAACACCGGCGTCAACGGCGGATCGCCGCGCAGCACCGCCTGCACGTTCGCGACCGCGATCGCCGCCATCCGGGTGCGCGCCTCGCGCGTCGCGCTGCCGATGTGGGGCAGCAGCACCGTGCGCGGTGCGGCGCGGAGCCGCGGGTGGATCGCGGGCTCGTCCAGGTACACGTCGAGCCCGGCGGCGCCGAGCCGTCCTTCTTCGAGCGCGATGGCGAGCGCCTCCTCGCGGACCAGGTCCCCCCGCGCCGTGTTGATGAGGATGGCGCCGGGCTTCATCTGGCGTAGCGTGTCCGCGTTGATGATCCCCTTGGTCTCGGGAACGGACTGGGCATGGAGCGAGAGCACGTCGCTCTCGCTCAGCAGGCGGCCGAACTCGACCCGAGCGGCGCCGGTGGCCCGCTCGAACTCGGGCCGCGGGCTGCGCGTCGTGTAGAGGATCCGCAGCCCGAACGGCACCGCCCGGCGGCCCACCGCCTGGCCGATGCGTCCGGCCCCGAACAGGCCGAGCGTCCGGCCCTTGAGCTCGATCCCGAGCAACTGCTCCGGATGCCAGCCGGTCCACGTGTCGCTCTTCACGAGCTCGACCCCCTCCAGGACGCGCCGGGCGCACGCGAGGATCAACACCCAGGTGAGGTCGGCGGTCGCGTCGGTCAGGACGTCGGGGGTGTTCGTGACCTTGATGCCGCGCAGCTCGGCGGCCACGACGTCGACGTTGTCGTGCCCCACGGCGCAGTTCGCGATGATCTTGAGCTTGGGGAGGTGCTTGAGCTCGGTGCCGCCCACCCAGCGCGACAAGAGCGGCACGATCGCCACGTAGTCCCCCCGGGGCGTCGGCTGGTTCGCGGCGATCCAGGTGACGTCGAGCCCCGCCAGCTGGCCGGGCTGGAGCAGGTTCTGCAGCTCGGCGGCGATGAGTACGGGGTGACCCACTACCTCCTCATCTGCGCCCGGCGGATCGAGTCATCCACGGCGATCGCCCGCGCGGGGCTCCACTTGTAGTACAGCTGGAGACAGGCCCCGGCCTGCATGTCGCGCCGGTGCGCGCAGCTCGCGATTTCCTGCCGGTGCTTGGAGCCGTTGGTGCGCCACGTCGAGTCTTCGGTCGCCCGGGCGCGCGGCTCGGCCCACCCGAACCCCAGCAAGCAACCGGTCATGTCGCCCGACGGGTCGGCGGCGCACTGCTGGACCTCTTTCGAATGCCGCACCGCGTCGGCCCGCCACCCCGAATCGGCCTTGAACTGCGCGATACTATCCTGCTCAAACTGAAACCGCTGCGCGTACGCGAGCGCTTCCTTTTTCTTCCACTTGTATTGCAGCACGAGGCAGTTCGCCGCGCCGGGCGCGTCCATGGTGATGGCGCTGCAGGCACGGACCTCCACGAGCTTCTTCGCTTCGGACTTGCACGCCAGCGTCACAAGCGCCAGACAAACGGTGATCCGCGCGAAGAGCCGGATGCTGATGCGCGAAGTCAAGCCAGCCTCCTTGGTTGGCGGAATCAGTGCGCATATGTGGAGCCGCGGACCGCGGGCGCCGGTGACCACCATCACACTAGTCACCGTAGATCACGGTCCCGACGATGATCTCCTTCACAACGCCGCCCCCTAAGCGGACTACCATTCCCTGCCAGTTCGAGGGAGCGGTCGAGCGAGCGAACAGCCAGCGTGTGGCGTCGCTGTGGCTCTGGCGAGGCCAGGCGTAGAGTTCCACAACACGCTCGGCGGGGTCACCGATGCGGAGCCCGCGTCGCGTAGGAACGGATCGCCCGGTGATCCGGGCCATGAAGAGGCTCCCGGAGCGGAACGTCAACGTGAGATCGTGGAACTCCCAGTCGACGACCGGCAGTTCGCCGTCATTATAGAGGCGGTACGCGCGAGTCGACCTCGGAGAACCGAGTGCCCGGACCGCCTGCGTGCTGTCCGTTGCTGGTCCAAGGCCCGCTACCACCAAGTCCGAGTCTGCCAGCTGGTATCGGGATGCAACGGAAGGAGCGTCAGGCGAGCCGTCGGCGACTGGCCGCGCGCCATCTGGCCTGCTGCGCGGACGGCGCGCCCCCTCGCCACCGCACTCGGACACCGCGGCGAGCAGGAGCAGCGCGAGCGCGGGCTGCGCCGCGCCGAACCGAAGCCAGCATCCGTTCACACGGACAGGGTGGGATTCGAACCCACGGTACCCTTGCGGGCACACCGGTTTTCGAGACCGGCCGTTTCAACCGCTCACGCACCTGTCCAATACCTAGGCGGGTAGACGGGGAGACGCATAGACGGGTAGGGGTGGCTCGGCCTGCTGTTGCTACCCGTCTACCCGTCTCGCCGTCTATCCGTCCAGCCGTTACGGATAGGGTGGGATTCGAACCCACGAAACGGTTACCCGTTTACACGCTCTCCAGGCGTGTGCCTTCAGCCGCTCGGCCACCTATCCACACTACTCGACGCCCAGACGCGTAGTAAATACATAGGGCTGCTCGGTTTCGCCACGGGCCACACCGCGGCTGAACCCCAACGGCCCTCGGCCGCGTATCATCTGAACGTTCCGAGCGAGCCCCGATCTTGAACCCAAGGAGGTAGGTGTGAACAAGCTGCCGACGAAGCGCGAGCCCCCCGAGCCCGCCGAGGTGGAAGACACGCCCACGTGGCGCGACTTGGGTGAGCGCATCCGCGACCTGCTGAAAGACGCCCTGCGGGAAGGCAAGGCGCTCGAGCGCGACCTCGAGCCGAGGCTGCTCCCCGCCCTCAAGCGGCTCAAGGCCGAGATGGAGAAGCTGATCGCGAAGCTCGAGCAGCGGGCGGGCGCGGGGAAGCAGCAGCCCTAGGTCGGCCTAGGCGCGTCGTAGGCGCGCGCGATCCACCTTCCCCAGATGGGTGCGCGGCAGTGCGTCAAGAAAGATCACCTCGCGCGGATACTTGTAGGGCTCGAGGCGCTCCCGCACGAACGCTTGCAGCTCTTCGGCCAGCCCCTGACGCGGCTCTTTTACGACCACGAACGCGTGCGGCTTGACGAGTCCGTGCTCCCCGACAACGCCGACCACTGCGACCTCCTTCACGGCCGGATGCTGCAGGAGACAATTCTCGACTTCCTGCGGCGCCAGCCACTTGCCCGACACCTTAAGCAGGTCGTCGGCCCGGCCGCAGTAGGTGAAGTACCCGTCGGCGTCGCGCCGCACCATGTCGCCCGACACATACCATTCTCCCCGGAATCCTTGCTTGGTCTTGTCCATCTGCTGCCAGTAGCCGATCGCCCGTGACTCGCCGCGGACCCACAACGCGCCCACCTCCCCCGCTGGCAGCTCCCGCCCCACGTCGTCACATACCTTCACCTCGAAGCCCGGAACGACCGTACCGAGCGTGCCCGGCCGCACCTGTCCCGGGCGGTTCGAGATGAAGATGTGCCACATCTCCGCGGTGCCGAGGCCGTCCAACAGCTCGACGCCGAACGTCCGCTTCCAGCGGTGGTACAGCTCGACCGGGAGCGGCTCGCCCGCAGACGTCGCGAGCCGCAGGCACGAGAGATCCTGCCTCGCGGCCGCGGAGTGGCTCACCATCTGGTTGATCATCGTCGGCACGTTGATCATGACGGTCGGCCGGAAGCGGGCGATCTTCCCGAACAGCACGTCGGGGGTCGCGGCTTCCGGGAACAACACAGTACGGGCGCCGACCGAGAACGGGAACAAGAGGTTCGAGCCCGTCGCGTAGCCGAAGTAGAGTTTGGGCACGCTCAGGGTGATGTCGCGCTCGGTGTAGCCGATCACGCCCTTGGCGTAGCACTCCGCGGTGTTTGCGAACGACGTGTGGGTCTGCACAACGGCCTTCGGCTGCCCCGTCGTGCCGCCCGAAAACAGCCAAACCGCCGCGTCGTCGCGGTGGCTCGGGAAGGTGTCGAGCGCGGCGGGCGCCCGCGCCAGCCGCTCGTCGAGTGCCGGCTCGCCCACCACCAGGATCGTCTTGAGGTGACGTGCGCCGCGTGCCGCGATCCGGAAGGCGCCCACCGAATCCGGGTGTGCCACCACGACCTGAGCGCGCGTATAGCCGTAGAAGTACGCGATCGCCTCGGGCTTAAGCTCGGGGTTCACCATGACGACCACGGCGCCGATCTTGAGCGTTCCGAACAGCGCGCCCACGAACGCCGGTCCGTCAGGGAGCGCGATCATGACGCGCTGCTCGGGCTCGACGCCCGCCTCAGTGAGGACGTGACCGAACCGATTCGCCAGCGCCTGGATCTCGCGATAGCTGAGCGTGCCCGCGTCCGTGAGCACCGCGGGCCGGTCGCCCTTGCCTTCGCGCACCCGGGCGTCCAGGAAATGGTCCGCCATGTTGAACTGCTCGGGCGGCTGGAAGCCCATGGGGACAGATATCGGCCGCCGACGCCTGGCGGTCAACCGCCCCGCCCCCTACCATACAGCCACTCATGGCGGTTCTCGAATTCGCGCACCTGACCTGGGAGGAGGTCCGCGACCTCGACTGGACGAAGGCGGTAGCCATCCTGCCCCTCGGCGCGGTCGAGGCGCACGGACCCCATCTGCCCCTCGCGACCGACGTGATCATCGCGGAAACGATGGCGCGCGCCGCGGCGGCGCGACTCGCCAGGCGTGGCTACGACGCTGTGCTGCTCCCGCCGCTCGCCTACACCGCCGCCGAGTTCGCCGTGGGGTTTCCGGGCACCATATCGCTCCGGCCCGCCACCGTGACCGCGCTGCTCGTCGACCTCGCGCAAAGCCTGGCGCGTCACGGACTCCAAGTGCTCGCGGTCGCGAACGCGCACTTGGACCCCGCGCACGTCACGGCCATCGAGGCTGCGGTGGCCCAGAACCGGCGCGAGAATGGCGCGCGCATCGTCTTCCCCGACGTCACGAAGCGACCCTGGGCCCTCCGACTCACGCAGGAGTTCCAGAGCGGCGCCTGTCACGCGGGGCGGTACGAGAGCTCCATCGTGATGGCGGCGCGTCCGGAGCTCGTGCGCGAGGCGATCCGCCGCTCGCTGCCCGCCAACCCGCGCTCACTCAGCCTGGCGATCCGCTCCGGGCAGACGAGCTTCGAGGAGGCGGGCGGGCCGCGGGCGTACTTCGGCTCCCCGGCCGACGCTGGGGCTGACGAGGGAGCCCGCACGATCGAGATCCTCGGAGCGATCCTTGAAGAAGCGGTGCTCGCGGAGCTCGACCGGTGACGCTCGCAGGCAGGGCTGCCGTGGTCACGGGCGCGGGCCGGGGGATCGGCATGGCCGTGGCACGGGCGCTCGCCGGGGCTGGCGCGGCCATCGTGGTGGTGGCCCGGACCCGAAGCGAGATCGAGGCGCTCGCGACCGAGCTCCGCGACGCGGGACAGCGCGCTTGGGCCGTACGGGGCGACGTCACCGACCCGGGGGACGTGCAAACGCTCGCGCGGGAGGCCAAGACCCAGCTCGACCGGGTGGACATTCTCGTGAATAACGCGGGGGTCGCGCACTCGGCGCCCCTCCCCAAGCTCACGCTCGAGGACTGGAACCGGGTGCTGACCGTGAACGCCACGGGCACCTTTCTGTGCACGCAGGCCTTCCTCCCCGGGATGCTCGAGCGGCGCTGGGGGCGCGTAGTGAACATTGCGTCGGTGGCGGGGCTCGGCGGGGGCAAGTACATCGCCGCCTACAGCGCAGCGAAACACGCCGTCATCGGCTTTACGCGCTCGGTGGCGGCAGAGGTCGCAGGGAGCGGCGTGACAGTGAATGCGGTGTGTCCCGGATACGTCGACACGGACATGACGCGGGAGTCGGTCGCGCGCATCGCGGCGAAGACCGGGATGTCGCCGGAGGACGCGCTGCGCGCGGCGCTCGAGACCGTGGGCCAGCACCGGCTGATCTCGCCCGAAGAAGTGGCCCGTACGGTGCTGACGCTGTGCGACAACGCGAAGCGCGACACTAACGGGGAGGCCATCGTGATCGCCGAGGGAGGGGGGGCGGGGGGCGGGGGGGGCGGGGGGGGCGCCCGCCGATGACGTTCCGGATCGTGAATCCGGACGCGCTCGGCCGTCCCAGCGGCTGGAATCACGGCATGCTCGCCCCAGCCGGCGGGCAAGTGCTGTTCGTGGCCGGGCAGACGGCTCCCGAGCGTGATGGGCTCGTCGAGCAGTGGGCAGGCGCGCTCGAACGCGTGCTCGCGGTCGTGCGCGCGGCCGGGGGCGGGCCCGAACACATCGGCCGCATGACGATCTACGTCACCGACCGGCAGACCTACCTCGCGAGCTTGAAGCCGCTCGGCGAGGTGCATCGTCGCCTCATGGGGCGGCACTACCCCGCTATGGCACTCGTGGAAGTGCGAGCGCTCGTGGACGCGAACGCCGCCGTGGAGATCGAAGCGACGGCCGTGCTTCCCTGACCGATACCAGGAGACCCTCTGCATGTCGCTCGCGCCCACGTCTTTCCTCTACCGGCACGACCCGCACACCGGCGTCGCCACCATCACGCTCAATCGTCCGGAAAAGCTCAATGCCTTGACGTTCGACGTGTACCGCGAGCTGCGCGACGCCTTCCGCGCGCTCGACGGCGAGCCAGGAGTCCGAGCCGTGGTCATCACGGGGGCCGGGCGCGCGTTCTGCTCGGGCGGCGATGTGGAGGAGATCATCGGGGCGCTGTTTGCGCGTGACGACGCGGGGTTGCTCGAGTTCACGCGGCTCACGTGCGACCTGATCCTCGCGATGCGTCACTGCCGGCGTCCGATCGTTGGCGCCCTGAACGGGACCGTGGCGGGCGCGGGGGCCGTCATCGCCGCCGCGTGCGACCTGCGCATCGCCGCCGAGTCGGCAAAGATCGCGTTCCTGTTCACGAAGGTCGGCCTGTCGGGCGCCGACATGGGGGCCGCGTGGCTGCTACCCCGCATCGTGGGGCTCGGCCACGCGACCGAGCTGCTCATGAGCGGCGACTTCATCGATGCCCAGACGGCGCTCCGCATCGGCCTCTACAATCGGGTCGTCGCGGGCGCTAACGTGATGGTGGAGGCCCGCGGGTTCGCCGACCGGCTGGCCCGCGGACCGTCGTCCGCGCTCGGGATCACGAAGGACGCGCTCAATCGCGAGGCGCACATGGATCTCGTCACCGCGCTCGAGGCGGAAGCGCAGGTGCAGGCCGGGTGCATGCGGAGCCCCAACTTCCGCGAAGCCTACGACGCCTTCAAGGCGAAGCGCGAGCCCAAATTCGTGTGACGGTGCCCGATCCGATGGCCGTCTGCGCCTTCCTGACCGAGTCCCACGTCGCTCTGGCGGGGCGGGTCACCGAGTACGTGACGCGCGAGATCGCCCCGCTGCCCGAACCCGCAGACGACGCCGGTGCGCGGACCCAGGCGCGGGACCTCGTGCTGCGGCTCGGCCGGGCGGGATGGTTCGCGCCGATCGGGGACCTCGACCTGCGCGCGGCGTGCCTGGTGCGCGAGGCGCTGGCCGGCGCGTCACCGCTCGCGGACGCCGTGTTCGCGCTCCAAGCCCTCGGTACCGTGCCGATCCTGCTGGCGGGCGATCCGGCGCTCAAAGACCGCTGGGTGCCGGCCGTGCTCGCGGGCCGGGCCATGGCCTCCTTCGCGATGACCGAGGCCGAGGCGGGCTCCGACGCGGCCGCGATCGCCACGACCGCGCGGCGTGACGGCACGGGCTACGTCCTGAGCGGCACCAAGACATTCATCTCGAACGCCGGGATCGCGGACTTCTATACCGTGTTCGCCTCCACCGATCCGGCGCAGGGCAACAAGGGAATTTCGGCCTTCGTGGTAGCGGCCGACACGCCGGGGCTCAAGTTCATGCGCCCCCTCGTGCTCTCGGCGCCGCATCCGCTCGGCGAGATCGCGTTCCAAGACTGCCGGGTGCCGGCGTCGAGCCGCCTCGGGGCCGAGGGCGAGGGGTTCAAGCTCGGGTTAGCCACGCTCGATCGGCTGCGGGCAACGGTCGCTGCGGCCGCGTGCGGCATGGCGGCGCGCGCGCTCGGGGAGGCGGTGGCACACGCCACTCGGCGCCGGCAATTCGGGCGCACGCTCGGCGAGTTCCAGCTCGTCCAAGAGAAGCTCGCGCGCATGGCGACGGACCTCACCGCCGCACGGCTCCTCACTTACCGCGCCGCCTGGGAGAAGGACCGCGGCGCGGAGCGGGTGACCCTCGAGGCGGCGATGGCCAAAGCGTTCGCGACCGAGGCCGCCCAGCGAATCGTGGACGATGCGGTGCAGATCCTGGGGGGCCGCGGCGTGCTTGCGTCCCACCCGGTGGAGCGCCTATATCGCGCCGTGCGAACGCTGCGGATCTACGAGGGCACGACAGAGATCCAGCACTTGATCGTGGCGGGGCAGCTCCTGAAACGGGCGGCCGGCGAGAGCGCGCCATGAAGATCGTCGTGCTGGGTGGCGGGCCGGCCGGGCTCTACTTCGCGATCCAGATGAAGAAGGCCGATGCCTCCCACGACGTCACGGTGATCGAGCGGAATCCCCTCGATGCCACGTTCGGGTTCGGCGTCGTCTTCTCCGACGCCACCCAGGACAACCTGGCCGACGCGGATCGCGAGACTTACGAAGAGATGGCGCGGCGATTCCATCATTGGGACGACATCGACGTCCACTTCAACGGCACCGTCGTCACCTCGACCGGCCATGGCTTCAGCGGCCTGTCGCGGCGGGCGCTGCTCGCGATCCTGAGCCGCCGCGCCGAAGCGGTGGGGGTGTGCCTCGAGGTCGGCACGGAGGTCGGGGACGTCCGTCCCTTCCTGGGAGCCGACCTCGTGGTCGCGGCCGACGGTTTCAACAGCGTCGTGCGCCGGCAGTTCGCTCACCAGTTCAAGCCGATGGTCGACTGGCGCCCCAACCGCTACGTGTGGCTCGGCACGACGCGCCCCTTTCCGGCGTTCACGTTCTACTTCAAGCGCGATCGCCACGGCCTGTGGCGCGTCCACGCCTACCAATACGAACCTGGGTGCTCGACCTTCATCGTGGAGGCCACGGAAGCAACCTGGCGGGCGGCGGGGATGGACCGCGCCGACGAGGACGCAACGCTCGCCTTCTGCGAGGCCTTATTCCAGGAGGAGCTCGAGGGTCACCGACTCCTCAAGAACCGCTCCCTGTGGCGCAACTTCGGCACCGTGCGGAACGAACGGTGGCACCATGAGAACGTCGTGCTCCTGGGCGACGCGGCCCACACCGCCCACTTTTCCGTGGGATCGGGCACGAAGCTCGCCATGGAGGACGCCGTCGCCCTCGGCCGGGCGCTCCAGCGCACGCCTCGGGGGGACGTCCCCGCCGCGCTCGCAGCGTACGAGGCGGAGCGGCGCCCCGCGGTGGAGAGCTTGCAGCGCGCCGCGCAGGTCAGTCTGCAATGGTTCGAGGACGCCGAGCGCTATATGGACCTCGCGCCCGTTCAGTTCGCCTTCAACTTGCTGACCCGAAGCCTTCGGATCACCCACGACAACCTGAAGCTCCGTGATCCCAGCTTCGTCGAAGGGGTGGACCGCTGGTTCGCGGCTCGGACGGCCGAGCAGAGCGGGAGGGACATGCTTCTGAACCCGCCCCCGCCGCCCCTATTCACCCCGTTCCGGCTGCGGGACTTGCTGCTCGCGAACCGCGTGGTCGTTTCCCCAATGTGCCAGTACTGCGCCGAGGACGGCACGCCCAATGACTGGCACCTGGTGCACCTGGGCGGCCGCGCGCTGGGGGGCGCGGGCCTGGTGTTCACGGAAATGACCGACGTCTCGCGGGAAGGTCGGATCTCCCCAGGGTGCACCGGCATGTACAAGCCGTCGCACGTTCCGGCTTGGAAACGGATCGCAGACTTCGTGCACACCCACAGCTACGCGAAGATCGGGCTGCAACTCGGCCACGCGGGGCGCAAGGGCTCGACCCGCCTCGCCTGGGACGGCATGGACGAGCCGCTCCCGGAAGGCAACTGGCCCATTATCGCCGCCTCACCCGTCCCCTATTTCCCCTACAGCCAAACGCCCCGAGCGATGGACCGGCGGGACATGGACGTGGTGCGCGACGACTTCGTGAGGGCGGCGCAGCTGGCAGAGGCGGCGGGCTTCGACATCCTCGAGATCCACTTCGCGCACGGCTATCTCCTGGCGAGCTTCATCTCACCGCTCACGAATCGCCGGATCGACGAGTACGGCGGCTCCCTCGCGAACCGGTTGCGGTTTCCCCTCGAGGTGTTCGACGCCGTGCGCGCAGTGTGGCCCGAGCACAAGCCGATCTCGGTGCGCGTCTCGGCCGTGGACTGGGCGCCAGGCGGCACCGAGCCGGGCGACGCCGTGGAGATCGGTAGGCTCCTCAAGGCGCACGGCTGCGACATCATCGATGTCTCGGCCGGCCAGACGGTGCCCGACGCGAAGCCCGTCTACGGGCGCCAGTTCCAGACGCCCTTCGCGGACCGCATCCGCCACGAGGCCGATATTCCGACCATGGCGGTGGGGAACATCTCTTCCTTCACCGACGTGAACACAATCCTCGCCGCGGGGCGCGCCGATCTCTGCGTCCTGGCGCGTGCGCATCTGTGGGACCCGTACTGGACGCGCCATGCCGCCCACGAGCTGGGCTATCAGCTACCCTGGCCGCCCCAGTACTCGACGCTCGACAACTACAAGCCGCGGTTCACGTGAGGCGCTCTCCGATGCCGGTGAGCTATGCCAGCTACCTGAAGCTCGACGAGCTGTTGTCCTTGCAGCAGCCGCGCTCCGCAGGCCCGGAGCACGACGAGATGCTCTTCATTGTCATCCATCAAGTGTACGAGCTCTGGTTCAAGGAAATGCTCCACGAGCTCGGCTATCTCGACACGCTGCTGCGCGACAACGAGACGCCCCGGGCCCTGCACACCCTGAAGCGGATCCTCACCGTCCTCAAGGTGATGGTGGCACAGATCGACGTCCTGGAGACCATGACGCCGCTCGAATTCCTGTCGTTCCGAGATCGCCTCGAGTCCGGAAGCGGCTTCCAGTCGTTCCAGTTCCGCGAGCTCGAGTTCGTCCTCGGCACGAAGAACCCTGCGGCGATTGGGCGCTATCCCGAGGGGAGCGAGCCCCGACGACGGCTCGAGGCCCGGTTTCGCCAGCCCACGTTGTGGGATGCCTTTCTCGCATACCTTGCGAAGAACAAGTACGCTGTGCCGGCGTCGCTGCTCCGTCGGGACGTGACGCGGTCCCCGGAGCCGTCGCGCGAGGTGCAGGGGATCCTGATCACGGTCTACCGGACGAACCGCGGCGTCTCGTCCGTATGCGAGCGTTTGGTGGATCTGGACGAAGGCGTCATGGAGTGGCGCTACCGACACGTGAAGATGGTGCAGCGCACCATCGGCACGAAGCTGGGCACGGGAGGGACCGCGGGGGCCGAGTACCTCGCGACGACGCTCAACAACCCTGCCTTTCCCGATCTCTGGGCGATCCGCACGGAGCTGTGACCGGGTGGTGAAGCCGGAGGCGCTGTACGCGAGCCCGAACGCGCTCGCGCCGCACTACCGCCGCTTCCGCGTCGCGGAGCGATTACTGCTGACGGGCCACTCTCATCAGGCCTGGCCCGACGTGGGCTTCGAGGCCCAGCAGCGTGCCTGGCTCGATGCCGCCGAGCACGTGGACGACAAGTGGGAACGCGCGTTCGCCACGGCCGACCGGGTGCGACGCGGGTTCGCGCGGCTCCTCGACGACGCGGATGGGGCGATCGCCCTGGGCGCCAACACCCACGAGCTGGTCGTCCGATGGCTCTCTGCACTGCCCCTGCGACACCGACCCCGTCTCGTCACGACTACGGGCGAGTTTCACACGATCCGCCGCCAGCTCGACCGCTTGGCCGAGGAAGGGATCCCCGTCGTGAAGGTACCGGCGCTCCCGGCGGCCACGCTCGCCGAGCGACTCGCCCAGGCCGTCGATGACCGCACCGCGGCGGTGCTCGTCTCGGCCGTCCTGTACGAGAACGCCCACGTCGTGCCCAACCTCGCCCATGTGCTCGAGGCATGTCGCCGGGTGGGCGCGGAGCTGCTGGTGGACGCGTATCACGCGCTGAACGCTGTGCCATTCTCGCTGCGGCAAGATCGACTGGGGGAGGCGTTCGTGGTCGGCGGCGGCTACAAGTACTGTCAGTTGGGCGAGGGCAACTGCTTTTTGCGGATCCCCCCGGAGTGCACGCTACGCCCGGTGATCACCGGATGGTTCGGCGAGTTCGAGACGCTCACCGCCGGCGGCGCGACCGGTCCAGTCACCTATGGTCCGGGTCCGGCGCGGTTCGCCGGCGCCACGTACGATCCGACCAGCCACTACCGAGCAGCGCGCGTGTTCGACTTCTTCGAAGAACAGGACCTCACGCCGGTGTTGCTGCGGCAGGTGAGCCAGCACCAAGTGGGGCTGCTTGCAGGCCTGTGCGACGCGCTCGACGCTGATCCTCGACTGATCACGCGCGACCGCGCCATGACCCTCCCGGAACTCGGCGCCTTCCTCGCACTCAAGTCACCCCGGGCCGAAGAGCTGTGTCGCCGGCTGCGTGAGGCGGGCGTAGCAGCCGACTACCGGGCGGACCTGCTGCGGCTCGGGCCGGCTCCATATCTGTCGGACGCGCAGCTCCGGACAGCCATTGAGGCGCTGGGAAGCGTGGTGTGGGAAACGGGGGAAGGCTCCCGGTAGCGAGGTCGGTGCAGGATGTGGAGGTGGCAGAGGTTGGCGGCACGTTAGCGCTTCTCCCGAAAAAACGTCTCCAGCAACCGACCGCAGGCGTCGGCGTCGACTCCACCGACCACTTCCACGCGATGGTTCAAGCGGGCGTGGCGCAGCAGGTCGCCGACCGAGCCCGCCATTCCGGCCTTGGGGTCGTAGGCCCCAAACACCACCCGCCCCACTTTCGCCAGCACGACGGCCCCCGCGCACTGCGCGCACGGCTCGAGCGTCACGTACAGGATGCAGTCGGTGAGACGGTCGGTCGCGAGGGCCCGCAGCGCTTGCTGGATCGCCAGCAGCTCGGCGTGGGCCGTGGGGTCGCGGCGGGAGACCGACTCGTTGTGGGTTCGCGCGACGACCACGCCGTCCCGAAACACCGCGGCGCCCACCGGGACTTCCCCGGCGCACGCCGCGCGACGGGCCTCCTCGAGCGCCGCCGCCATGCCCGCGAGGTCGGCGGCCGACGGCTTAGGCACGCACCGGCTCGGGGGCCGCCGCCGGGACGCGCTGGAACGTCAGGTGGGTCCCGTCCTTGGCCCGCTCGACCCGAACTCTGTCCCCCTCGGCGTACTGGCCTTCGAGCACGGCGAGCGCGAGCGGGTTCTGGAGCAGCCGCTGGATGGCGCGCTTCAACGGCCGCGCCCCGTACACCGGGTCGTATCCGTCGGCGACGATCAGCTGCTTCGCGGCCGGCGTCACTTCCAGGCCGAGCTTGCGATCAGCCATGAGCTGCGCGAACCGCGCAATCTGCAGGTCCACGATCTTCCCGATGTCGTCGCTCGAAAGCGGCCGGAAAATGATCGTATCGTCCACGCGGTTCAGGAACTCGGGGCGGAACGTCTGGCGCAGCAGCTCGAGCACCTTGGTCTCCACCTGCTCCCAGTTCTCGGTGCCCATCTCGAGGATGTACGGCGACCCGATGTTCGACGTCATGATGAGCACGGTGTTCCGGAAATCGACCGTGCGACCCTGGGAGTCGGTGAGGCGCCCCTCGTCGAGGATCTGCAGCAGCACGTTGAAGACATCGGGGTGCGCCTTCTCGATCTCGTCGAACAGCACCACGGCGTACGGCCGGCGGCGGATCGCCTCCGTCAGCTGGCCGCCCTCCTCGTAGCCGACGTAGCCGGGAGGCGCGCCGATCATCCGCGCCACCGCGTGCTTTTCCATGTACTCCGACATGTCGAGCCGCACCAGTGCCTTCTCGTCGTCGAACAGGAACTCGGCGAGGGCGCGCGCGGTCTCGGTCTTGCCCACGCCGGTGGGGCCGAGGAAGATGAACGAGCCGGTGGGCCGGTTGGGATCCTGCAGCCCCGCGCGGGCGCGGCGCACGGCGTTCGACACCGCCGCCAGCGCTTCGGGCTGGCCGATGACGCGCCGGCCCAGCTCCGCCTCCAGCCGCGTGAGCCGCTCGCGCTCCGACTCGAGCATCCGCGACACGGGAATCCCCGTCCACTTGGCCACGATCTCGGCGATGTCCTCGGCGTCCACTTCTTCCTTCAAGTACTTGCCCTTCTTCTGCACGTCGGCGAGGCGCTTTTCGGTCTCGCCGATCTCCCGCTCGATGGCGGGGATCCTGCCGTAGGTGATCTCGGCCGCGCGCTGCAGGTCGCCGCGGCGGGTCGCCTGGTCGGCTTCGGTGCGCAGCTGCTCGAGCTGCGCCTTCTTCGCCTGCAGCCCGCCGATCGTCTCCTTCTCGGCCTGCCACTGCGCCTTCATCACTTTGGACCGCTCGCGCAGCTCGGCCAGCTCTTCCTCGACGCGCGCGCGCCGCTCCTTCGACGCCTTGTCCTTCTCCTTGGCGAGCGCCGCCAGCTCGATCTCGTGCTGTACGATCTTGCGCTCCACCTCGTCGATCTCCTGCGGCAGCGAGTCGATCTCGATCCGCAGCCGGCTCGCGGCCTCGTCCACCAGATCGATCGCCTTGTCGGGGAGGAACCGGTCGCCGATGTAGCGGTGCGACAGGGTCGCGGCCGCGACGAGCGCGTTATCCGTGATCCGGACTCCGTGGTGCACTTCATACCGTTCCTTGAGACCACGGAGAATGGCGATCGTGGCTTCGACCGACGGCTCGCCCACGTACACGGGCTGGAAGCGCCGTTCCAGCGCCGCGTCCTTCTCGATGTGCTTGCGGTACTCGTCCAGCGTCGTCGCGCCCACGACGTGCAGCTCGCCCCGCGCCAGCGCCGGCTTGAGCATGTTGGAGGCGTCCACCGCCCCCTCCGCCGCGCCCGCGCCCACCAGCGTGTGCAGCTCGTCGATGAAGACGATGTACCTCCCCTCGGCGCCCACGATCTCCTTCAGGACGGCCTTGAGACGCTCCTCGAACTCGCCGCGGTACTTCGTGCCGGCGATCAAGGCGCCCAGATCGAGCGCGACCAAGTGCTTGTTCCTGAGCGAATCGGGCACGTCGCCGTTGACGATCCGCTGCGCCAGCCCTTCCACGATCGCCGTCTTGCCGACGCCGGGCTCGCCGATCAGCACCGGGTTGTTCTTGGTGCGTCGTGACAGCACCTGCATCACGCGACGGATCTCCTCGTCCCGGCCGATCACCGGGTCGAGTTTCCCCTTGCGTGCCTGCTCCGTGAGATCGCGGGTGAACCGCTCGAGCGCCTGGTACTTCTGCTCGGGCTCCTGGTCGGTCACGCGCTGCGAGCCGCGCACTCCCTGCAGCGCCGCCATGATGTCGTTGCGGTCCACGCCGGCGGCGGAGAGCAGCTGCTTCGCGGTGGTCCCCTTCTCCTCGAGCAGCGCGAGCAGGATATGCTCGGTCGACACGTAGGCGTCGCCCAACGCCTTGGCTTCCTCGTCGGCGCGGTCGAGCGCCCGGGAGAGTTCGCGCGACAGCGTGGGCTCGGCGGCGGTTCCGGACTGTTTGGGGAAGCGGTCGAGCTCCCTCTCTGTCTCGGCCTTGAGCTGGGTGACGTTGAGCCCCGCCTTCTGGAGCAGCGGGACCACGATGCCGTCGTCCTGGGCGAGCAGGGCGGCAAAGAGATGGGCGTCGTTGATGACGGGGTTGCCCCGCGCGCGGGCCAGCACCCCCGCCTGCTGCAGGGCTTCCGCGGCTTTCACGGTCAAACGTTCGGGTCTGATCATAGCGCCGGCTCCCAAGGCAACGTCTATGCCGGAGAAAAATGCCGATTTGGCAGCAGGAAAGTCAAAGGAACGAGGGCGGGAGTAGCGCTCCCGCCCTCGCTGCGCAGCGTTTCGGTCCGGAGCCTCGATCTATGGGCGCAGTTGATCCAACGCTCCGACGGCGCGGGCGACGTTGATGCGGCCCTTGCCGTAGTACGGGTCGGTTCCCGGTTCGCCCAGGTCATCGGCTGACTTCTCGATCGCGGCCCGGATCTGGTCCGGCTGCCCCTTACCCATCGTGCTGATCAGCAGCGCCGCGAGGCCGGACGTCACGGCCGCGCCGAAGGTGTTCCCACTGCTCTGCCAGCGAAGCGCACCCTGGCTGCAGGGCCGCGGGTTTCCGATGGTGACCAGGCCTGCTGTCGAGCATGTCACCCAAACGGCCGTGTTCGGGGCGGCACCGCCACCAGGTCCCGCGCCACCCGGCCCCGCCACGCTGATCGCCGAGCGACCGAAGTTGGTGGTCGGCGCCACCGCGTCGACGTTCTCCCACGGCCCGTTTACGCCCGCTGCGGCCGTCGGCGCCGTCGCAGAGACGCAGATCACGTGCACGCCATTGCAGAACCTCCACCGGTCCTGGTCGTGGTCGAGGTCGGACGACATATTGCCGGCCGCCGCCACCAGAACGGCGCCCTTGCGGTGGGCGTAGTTGAGCGCCCGATTGATCGCCGCGATCAGGCCGGGGAGGGAGTCCTTCTTGAAGTCGATGAACGGGATGCTCAAGTGGATGACGTCCGCGCCGTGATCCGCGGCGTACTTGATGCCCCGGATGTAGTTGTCGACCGGCCCCGTTCGCGTGCGGTCGTGCACCTTCACCCCGACGAGCGTGGTCTGCTGCGTGACGCCGGCGAGACTGTCCGCGTTGCTCGCAATCAGGGCTGCCACGGCGGTGCCGTGGGAGTGCAGGTCCGTGATCGGGTGCCTGCCGGGGAACTTCGACGCCACGAGCGCGTCCTCGGAAGGCACGAACGAGACGGAGCGAGACAGGTCCACGCGCCCGACGAGATCGGGCTGCAGATAGTCGATGCCGGTGTCCAAGATGAACACGGTCACGTCCGATGAGCCCAGATAGCCGGCGTCCCACGCCGCATTCGCCTTGATAGCCCGGAGGTTCCACTGCCTAGCGTAGTACCTGGCCCCGGCCGGTGAGGCGTGGCTCTCGGTTAATGCAACGGATGAAGCATCTGCGGCCTCGGCTTCGGCGGCGTCCGCACCCGCAGGCTCCTCGGGAGAGTCGGAACCAATCGTGATGTCGGGCTCGACGGCGTTGATGTCCTGCGTGGAAGCCAGATCCCCCGCGGCTGCATGAGTCAGTCCGCTGACGACGGCTACGCCCACGCCGTCGAGGACCGTCTCGACGGTACCGCCGCGCGCAGACACGCGCGCTGCGAAATCGGCGGGTGCGTTGTCGCCGGTGAACACGACGATGTACTTCCCATTCTCCGACGCCGAAACGGAGCCTATCGACATGGTTGGCCTTGTGCCCGGCGGGGCCGCGGGATCCTTGCAGCGCGCGAGCGCGAGGGTGATCGAGACAGCGGCGATTGCATAGCGTGTGACGCATAACATGGGACACCTCCTGAGGAGTCTCCGCACCGTTGCGGAGCGATTATCGACGCCGTACGTTCGGGTCGACGCCACACGGTAGCGGCGCCGAGTGAGCGGCTCGTTACGCCGGCCGTAACGGGGCGATGACGCTGACGGCTCAGCTTGCGGCATCCGCGGTGCCGGAGGCGTCGTGAGGGCTTCCCTTGGTCGAGTTTCGGATTCTCGGGGCGCTGAACCTCCTCGGGGTCGACGGGCACGCGCTCACGTCGGTGCTGGCCCAGCCCAAGCGCGTCGCCCTGCTCGCCTATCTCGCCGCCGCCACACCGCGACGGTTGCACCGGCGCGATTCCCTCATCGCACTGTTCTGGCCCGAGCTCGACCAAGAGCATGCGCGCGCCGCGCTGCGCCAGGCGCTGCACGGCCTGCGCCATGCGCTCGGTGACGGCGTGCTCGTGAGCCGCGGGGACGAGGACATCGGCCTCGACCCCGAGCGGATTCGCTGCGACGTCGTCGAGTTCGAGCGTGCGGCGGACGCGGGACGCCTAGCCGACGCCCTCGACCTCTACCGGGGTGATCTGCTCGAGGGGTTCTTCATCCGCGGCGCGCCGGCGTTTGAGCAGTGGCTCGAGGACGAGCGTGTCCGGCTGAAGGCCGTGGCCCTGCGGAACGCGACCTTGCTGGCGGAGCGCGGCGGCCTCGCCGAATCGTTGCAGTGGGGGCGGCGGGCGCTGCGGATTGCGCCGCTCGACGAGCCGACGTTGCGGCGGCTGATGCAGACGCTCGACCGGCTCGGCGACCGGGCGGGAGCGCTGGAAGCGTACGAAGCATTCGCGAAGCGCCTCGCGGCGGAGCTCGAGGCCGAACCCGCACCGGAGACCCGGGCGCTCTCAGATGCTGTCCGCGCGCGCGCGGCTACACTCTCGTCGGCCGTCACGGAGCTGTCGCCCCTCGAGACTCCCGCGGAGCTGCCCGAAGCCAGCGGTGTCCCCCGTCCTCACCGCCGCTGGCTCGGCTTCGCGGCCGCGGTGTTCAGTCTGGCCGTCGTGGTCGCAGGGGTCAGGCTGCGCGCGCGCCCGCCCACGCTTCTGAATGCGCAGCGCGTACTGGTCGTCCCTTTCGCGAACCGCACCGGCGACAGTACGCTCGATCCCCTCGGGAATCTGGCCGCCGACTGGATCACGTATGGGCTGGGGTTGACCGGGGTGCTCGAGATCGCCGACCCTGGGGCGATGGTGCTGGGAGGCAGGACCGGTAGCGCACTTCGACCCGGGCAGGCCGGCCACGAGGCCGCAGATGTGCGGGCGCTGTCCCTTGCTAGCAGTTCGGGCCTCGCCGTGTGGGGCTCCATGTACCGCCGCGATCACCGGATCGAGTTCGACGCGCAGATCACCGACGAGGCGAGCGGGAAAATCCTGCACCCCCTCGAACCGGTGCTGGGCGATCCGCGGGAGCCGCGTCCGGCGATCAGAATTCTCCGAGACCGCATCATGACGGTCCTCGCCGAAGCGGTGGACCCGCGGCTCGGCACGTTGCGCTCCCCCGGCGGCCTGCCCCCGCGCTACGACGCGTACCTCGCGTTCAGCGCCGGCGTCGAGAATTTCTATCCCGGACGCGACGCACGCGCCGCGTTACCGTATTTCCAACGCGCCGCCGCCCTGGACTCGACCTACACGCTGCCGCTGATCTGGGCGGCCTGGGCCTACTCCGGGACCGCCCTCGATCAGTGCGACTCGACGGTGGTCATCGCGGGGCGCCTGGCCGGCATGCGGCTCACGAGTCTCGAGCAGATGCAGATCGACCGCGTGATGGCCCGATGCCGTGGCGATCTCTCTGCCGCCTATGCGCTGGGAAGCGCGTTGACCGAGGCGTTCCCCCGCTCGGAGCTGATGTGGGAGCAGCGCGCCCGCGACGCGCTCGACGTCGATCGTCCGCGCGAGGCGGTCACGATTCTCGAGCGGCTGCACCCCGACAGCGGCGCCCTCGACGGGCGCGCGGGTTATTACAACTGGCTGACCAACGCCTACCATTTGCTCGGCCAGCACGAAACCGAGCTGGAGGCCGCCCAGCGTGCCCGGCGGCGGTTTCCGAGGAACCTCGCCACGCTCCGCATGGAGCTGCTGGCGCTGGCCGCCCTGGGGCGCGGGCGGGAGGTAAACCAGCACTTTGATGAGATAGAGGCACTCCCGCCCGACCCGATCCGCCTGCCGGCCCCGGTGATGCGCGAGATCGCGCTCGATCTCGCGGCCCACGGCGACAGCGCCGCCGCGCGCGTCGCGCTGGGCCGCTTGCTCGCCTGGCATGCGAGCCGGCCCGCGCCGGAGCAAGCGGAGGAAGCCCTGCGGTTCGAACGGGCCCAGACCTACTACGCGGCCGGACACGCGGACTCCGCCCGCGTGATTGCCGCAGACCTGGCCCGCGCGCACCCGCACAACGAGCAGTACGCGGGGCTGCTCGGCGTGCTGGCCGCGCAGCGCGGCGACCGCGCGGAGGCCGCCCGCTTCGACCGGCTGCTGGTCGCTCTCGAGCGACCCCTCGGCCGTGGACAAGCCACCTACTGGCGCGCGTGCATCGCGGCGCTCTCGGGCGAGCGCGACACGGCCGTGGACCTGCTCGCACGGGCCCTCGACGCGGGCTACGTGTACCAGGTTCGCTTCCTTAATGCGCATGTGGAGCCCAGCTTCGCGGCGCTGCGCCAATACCCCCGGTTCCAAGAGCTGCTGCGCCCCAAGGGATGAGCGCACGCGCTCGTCCACCGTTACTTCATCACGATCATCTTCTTCGTAAACCGCCGCCCGTCCACCACCAGCTGATAGATGTACACGCCCGACGCGGCAGCCTGGCCCGTGTCCCGCACGTTGCCGTCCCAGTACGCGCTGTAGGAGCAGCCCGCCGGACCCGCGCAGCTGACCGCCAGATTGTCGAGCGTCTCGCCCGTGCCCTGGAGGATCGGCACGGCCACCAATTGGGCGAGCACGTTGTAGATCTTCAGCGAGACCACCGGCCGGTGACCACTGGCAAAGAGATCGCCGCTCAGCGAGAACGGGATCGTGGTCGCCGGGTTGAAAGGGTTCGGATAGTTCTGTTTGAGCTCAACCGTGGGTTGGGGAGTCTGTCCCCACGCCGCCTGCATACCTGCCACCCCAAGCCCGAGCCCCAGGACCGCCCAGGCGTACCGCTTCATCCACCGCTCCTCTGCGAACGAGAAAGTGACTTTAGACCGCTCTCCTTGTGTCGCGTGTGATACGGTACTGCGAGGGCGCTGAATGAAACTAGGGACCGCCTTTCCCTGCTGTCAACCGGGCGAGCACCCGGGCGTCGCCCGAGCGACGCGTTACGCCGCGGCGGTCGGCCCACTCGAGCAACGGAATCAAGTACTTGCGCGTGAGACCGAAGCGGTCCCGCAACACGGCGGGGGTCGCCGAGCCGAGCTCGCCCAGCGCCGCCTCGAGGGCGGCGCGAAACTCGGCGAGCGCGGCCCGGGCGGCGTAGCGCTCCTGGTCGATCTGCTCCACTGCACCCTCACGCACCAGGTGCGGCAGCAGGGCCCGCACCGGTGCGCCCGGGAGCTCGCGCTCCAGGTCGGCCACCGTAGGGATCTGCCACCGGGCCTCCGCGAGCCGGCGCTCCAGCTTCGCCCGGGCGTCGCTGGCACGGGCATCGAGCGCCGGGCGCCAGCCGGCGGCGCGGACGATGCTTCCCGCGATCTCGAACCGCCCCTCCCGGGTGCCCAGGTCCAGCACCGCGTCGACGACGGCGGCCGGAGGTGCCGGGGCGCCCCCCCCGCCCCCCCCGCCCCCCCCAGCCGCTGCCCGGAGGGCCTGCAGCGACATCCCTGGGTCCAGCGGATGCTCCCCGTGGTAGCGCCGGAGCACCTCCGCGAGCCGCGTCGCCTCGGCCGCCACCGCGTCCCGCGCCACGACCGTGTCGCCCAAGACTAGAAGCGCCGTTCCCGCCTCGGCGATGACCGTGGTCACACGGGCCGGCGGCACGCCGAGCCGCACGGCGAGGGCGTCCCCGTCGAGCCCGCCGAGTCCGGCCTCCGCCGCAAACGCAGCGAGGCGGCCGGCGGGCGCCTGCTCAGCGGCGATCCGCCGCTGGCGCAGCCGCGGGCGGGGCGCCGGGAAGGGGTCGAGCACCACGCCTCCCCCGATCGTGGTGACCGGCGAGAATGACCGCAGCACGAAACGGTCCCCGCCGCGCGCCACGAGCGGGCGTTCCAGCACGAGCCGCACCAGGCCGCGCTCCCCCGGCCCGATGGAGCGCACCTGAACGACGCGCGCCAGCACTTCGGCCGTACCGAGGTGGACGCGAACCCGGGTCCGCGCGGTGATCGGCCTCCGGGCGGTCGGGAGCAGCTCGACGGCGGCGTCCAGCATACCGCTGGTGTGCCAGCCCCGGCCCACCACCGCCACATCCCCGCGGGCGAGCTCGCTCTTGTCCACGCCCACGAGCGCGAGCGCGGTGCGACGACCGGGCACGGCGCGCTCGGCCGCCTGGCCATGCACTTCGATCGAGCGGACGCGCGCCTCGCGGTCGAGCGGCAAGAGATGCACCGCGCCGTCCACCCCCACCGTACCGCTCCAGGTGGAGCCCGTGACCACGGTTCCCGCCCCTGCGACGGCGAACACGCGGTCGATGGGAAGGCGGAAGAGGTCGTCCGCCGGGCGCTCCGGCAGGTCGTCGGCGATGCGGCGCAGCGCCGCTACCAGCTGGTCGAGACCGGCTCCCGTCACGGCCGAGGTCGCCACGGGGACCTCCCAACGCACCCGGCTCGCCGCCAGTCGCTGGGTCACTTCCCCGCGGACGAGGTCGAGCCACTCTGCCTCCACGAGGTCGCACTTGGTGATCACGGGGATGCCGCGGCGCACCCCCAGCAGCTCGACGATCGCGAGGTGCTCCTCGGTCTGCGGCATGATCCCTTCGTCGGCCGCGATCACGAGCAGGGCGACGTCGATCCCGGTCGCGCCCGCGAGCATGTTGCGCACGAATCCTTCGTGCCCGGGCACGTCCACGACGCTCGCCTGCATCGCGTCGCCGAGCGGCAGCGGCGCGAAGCCCAGGTCGATGGTGATGCCGCGGCGCTTCTCCTCCTCCCAGCGGTCGGTGTCGACGCCGGTCAGGGCCTTGACCAGGGCCGTCTTGCCGTGGTCGATGTGCCCGGCTGTGCCGATTACGAAGCGGCGGACGGGAGGGGGGAGGTCGCCCATGCGTGGCGCTCCCAGAAATCGAGCGCGGAGAGGACGCCCGTGTCGTCCAGGTGATGCCGGACGAACCGGGCGAGGAGGCGGCGGTGCGCCGCGGCGTGCGGGGCATCGAACGCCGGCAGCACCGCCTGGGGATTATTCAGGGCCACCAAGTCGCGGTACGCCTGGGGCGGGAGCCGCGTAGGCGGCTGCGCCGGGGGCGTCGGAGTACAGCGCGGGCAGAGCACCCCGCCTTCACCCACGCTGAAGGCCACCGGCGCGTCGCCCTCGGGCGCGACGGCGGTTCCGTCGCGCACACACGTCGCGAGCGACGGCTCGAAGCCCAGCACGCCGAGCAGCAGCCAGATCGCCCGCAGCGCGGTCGCATCGGCACGCTCGGGGGCCGCCGCTTCGAGCGCGTCGAGCGCGGTGGTGAGCGTCTCGTACGCCGCGGGAAGGGGCGCCGGCGGCGCCATCTTGAGCATGACTTCGGCGAGCGCCGCGGCGCCCGCGAACCGGCTCACGTCGGCGGCCAGCCCGCGCCGCAGGTTGACGAGATCGAACCCACCCAGGGTGTGGAGCTCGCGCGTCTCGCGGAAGTACAACTGCGCCGTCCCCTCGCTCAGCAGCTCGAGCCCCGCCCCGAACGGGCTCTTGGGACGGAGGGCGCCCTTCGCGATGGCGCTCTGCACCCCCAGCTCGCGCGTCGCGAGGCGGACCACCTTCGACGTTTCGCTGTAGCGGTAGGTCTGGAGCACGACCGCGGGTGTGGTGACGAGGGCCATGGCTAGGGGGTCGCGGCGACCGCGGCGGTCGCCGGACAGACGCCCACGGTGACCGTTTGAAACTCGTGATAGTCAGGTGGTGCGCTCAGCACGTGGACCGTCCCCGCCGCGGCACACGCGCCCTGATCGACCGCATAGACGCGGCCGCGCAAATCGACCGCGACGCCGGACACTCCGTGCCCGCCGGGCTTGACGCCGTTCCCGGGGCCGAGGGTGAGCGACCTGGTGGGCGTATACACCTCCAGGATGCCTTCTGTGAGCGAGGAGATCAGCAGACGTCCGGACGGATGGAACGCCGCAGCGCCAGGTGATTCGCCCAGCCCGTTGATGACGACGATTTCACTTTTTGCCGCCGGATCCACGATCGACAGCTTACCGTCCGCCGCACCTGGCGTTCCCCGATCCACGACGTAGAGGAGACTGTCATCTCCGACGACGGCGAACTGTGCGTTCGTCCCGGTTAGGGGGATGGTCGGAAGCGGGTTCGGGCTGACACCTCCTATCACCAGCCAGGTGATCGAACTCGCGCCGGCAGGCGTGGACCCATTGAGGTTCGCGTTCATCACGTAGAGAACGCCACCGATGATGGCGACTGCACGAGGCGTGGGCCCCACGACGACGCTCGAGGTATTGCCGGTCTGGTAGTTGATGCGCGTGACCGTATTGAGATTGGGGTTGGCGATCCACGCGATGGAGTCGTCCTGGATGGCGACGCCCGTGGCGCCCGAGCCGCTGGCGAGGGGAAGCACGACCACCGGGTTCACACACAGTCCCGTGCACAGGCCGGCGTTGCGGACCACGGCCACCGAATCCGCGGGGCCGAGCGGCACGATCACGGTGGTGCCGCGACCCGCCGCGGTCGTCGGGACGCCCGTGGTCGAGAGCAGGCCCACCGGGCGGACCGAAAAATCGGTGGCCGACACGAACGACACGGTGTTGTCGGCCGAATTGACGACCGCGATCACCTGCCCCGCCGAGCTCGTCTGCTCGAGCGCGTCGCTGCACCCGGCCGTGAGGGCCAGCCCCACCAACAGCCATCGCTTCACGATCTTCCTTCGTTAGGGTCCGAACGCCAGCCGCCCCCCGAATAATAGAGTGCGGCCGCGCGCAGGGAAGTTCTTGACGTCCTGGTAGCGGGCGTCGAGCAGATTCTCGATCCGGGCATCGAGCGCCAGGCCGGGCGCGCCGCCGTGGGCGCGAATCACCTCATAGGTCCCGGCACAATCCACCCGCGTGTGCGGCGGCAGAGGGACGCGCAGGGCGGGATAGCTCGCGTAATCGTAGTCGTCGCGGTCTCCGGTAAACTCCGCGGCGAGCGAGGCCGTGCCGCGCGCCGCGATCGCGTAGCCGAGCCGCAGGCTGGCGGCGTTATCGGGCCGGCGCAGCAGCCGCTGATTCGTGGCGAAATCGCGCGAGTCAAGATAGGTGTAGGTCGCCGCGACTGAGAGCCCGGCGCCGAGCGCCGCCTGGATGACGAGCTCCACGCCCCGCGCGGACGCCTGGGCCACGTTGACGTAATTCACCGAGTCAGGACCGATGGCGGTGTCACTGTACTGGATCAGGTCGCGAAAACGCTGATCGAAGTACGTGACGCGCGCGGTCACGCCGCTCCGCGGGATGGTGTACTCGAGCCCCGCCTCCCAGCTCAAGGAATGCTCCGGTGCGAGAGCCGGATTCCCCCGCACGAAGCCGGTGGCGAAGTTCTGATAGAGACTCGGCTCTTTGAATCCGGTCCCTACGGACACGATGGCCCGCGCGCGCTGGTCGAACCGGAGGGACAGTCCGGCTCGGTAGGTGGCATAGGTGCCGAAGCGCTCGTTGTCATCGAGCCGGGCGCCGACGGTGAAGTTGGCGGCCCGCTCACGCACCGTGGCCAGCTGCAGATAGACGGCGCCGCCGTTGCGTGACCGCGCCGCAGCGAGGGTGGTCCCCTGCATCGCCTCCCGCTCGAACGCCGTCCCGACCGTGAGCACGTCACTCTGCGCGAGCCGCACGTTGGCCCGTGCGTCCAGCCCCTCGCGCGTGACCCAATCGGAGCTGCTGTACGGAAAGGTGGTCGTGTCGGCCGGACCGTTCGGGCCGATGGCGTACTGGTAGTTGTCGCGGCGCCAGGCGGCGGTGAAGCGGCCTTCGACGCGAGCCGAAACAACGCGGCCGACGTCGAGCCCCAGCGACGGGCCGCGATCGAGCTGGTGCTGATTGTTGCTCACCAGGTTGCCGCCGCCGTCGGTTGGGAAATGGTAGAGCGCATCGCCGTAGCGGAGCGACAGCGCGGCGTCCGTGCGGTCGTCGGGGCGTAGCCGCACCCGGCCGCTCAGCACGGCATTGCGATACTGGTTGTCGACAGGATAGACGCCGTCGCTCGCAAAGCGCGACACGCTGAAGGCGTATCCGGCCCGCTCCGCTCCCCCCACCACGGTCGCGTCGACCGCGCGACTGCCGTATGTCCCGCCGCCCACGCCGACGCTCCCGTGGGCCGCGCCGCGGCCGTCGCGGGTGTAGACCTGCACTACTCCCGTCACCGCGTCGGAGCCGTAGAGCACGCTCACCGGCCCCCGCACCACCTCGATCCGGTCGACGTTATCGGTCGTGAGATTGGCGAAGTCGTAGGCCCCGCCGGGCGCGTTCTGGGGCACTCCGTCGATCAGCACCTTGACGTAGTCGGCATCGCCGCCGCGCAGGAAGAGCGACGTCTGACTCCCGTAGGCATTGGTCGTGACCACGCTCGCGGCTGGAACGGTTCGCAACGCCTCGGCCACCGTGCGGATCCCCTGCGCCCGCAGCTCGGCGCCGCTGATCACGGTCACGGCCGCGGGCACCGCGCTGGCCGGGGTGGGGATCCGAGTCGCGGTCACGACCACCGGGTCGAGCACAACGGTGTCGCGGGACTGCTGCGCGGCGAGGGCAGCCGGCACCAGGGCGAGCAGGCGGAACAGGGCTTTCATGAGGGGTCCTTGCGAAGGGGGATCACTTGCGGTCGGCCTTCGAACGGCGCGATCGACACCGGCCACGCGAACACGCGCTCGACCGTCTCGCGGGTCAGCACGTCGCCCGGCGTGCCGTGCCCCGCCGGCCGCCCGCCGGAGAGGAGCAGCACGCGGTCGGCGAAACGCGCGGCGAGGTTGACATGGTGGGTGATCAGCACGACCGCGAGGCCGTCACGGTCCGCGAGCGCGCGGACCAGCTGGAAGAGCTCCATCTCGTGGCGCACGTCGAGGCTGGCGGTGGGCTCGTCCAGCACGAGCAGGCGCGGCTCCTGCGCCAGCGCGCGAGCGAGCCGCACGCGCTGGTACTCGCCGCCCGACAGGGCCCAGATCCAGCGGTCGGCGAGCGGCAGTACGTCGCACCGTTCCAGCGCGCGCGTGACGGCGGCGCGGTCCTCCGGCCGCTCGGCGCCCCACAGCGACAGCCGCGCGTACCGGCCGAGCAGCACCGTCTCGCGCACCCGCTGGGGAAACAGGTTTTCCTCCCGCTGCGTCACGACGCCGACCAGCCGGGCCAGCTCGCGTCGCGACCACGCGGAGGCGGGACGGCCGAGGATCGCGGAGCCGCCGGTCGAGGCCGCGAGCACGCCAAGGGCCACGCGCACGAGCGTCGTCTTGCCGCTGCCGTTGGGCCCGAGCACCGCGTGCACCTCGCCCGCCCGCGCCGCCAAGCTCACACCGGCGAGCGCGTCCGCGCCCGCTCCGGCGTAGCGGTACGAGACGTCCCGCACGTCGAGGATCAGTTCGCGGTCCATCGGCGGAGCAGCAGGGCGAAGACCGGGACACCCACGAGCGCCGTGACGATCCCGACGGGCAGCTCGCGCGGCGCCACGGCCACCCGGGCCACGGTGTCCGACAGCGCGAGCAGCGCACCGCCGCCCAGGAACGCCGCGGGCAGGAGCGGGCGGTGCCGGTGCCCCCACAGCGTGCGCATCGCGTGCGGCACGACCAGGCCCACGAACCCGATCACGCCGGACACCGCGACGCACGCGGCCGTGAGCAGCGACGCGGCGAGGAAGACGCGGCGCTTCAGGGGCTCCACGTCGGCGCCGAGATGGCGCGCCGGCTCCTCGCCCAGGGCGAGGAGATCGAGCGGCCGGGCCGCGGCGAAGAGGACGGCGAGCGGGAGCGGCAGGTAGACGCCGAGCAGCAGCACCGTGTCCCACGACGCGCCCGACAGCCCGCCCCACAGCCACAGGAAGGTGTTTCGCAGCTCCGCGGCGTCCGACAGCGACACGATCGCGGTCGTCACGGCCGCCGCGAACGCCCCCACCGCCACTCCCGCGAGGATCAGCACGCGCGGGTCGAGCTCGGCGCCGCCCACGAGCCCGAGGCGGTACACGAGCGCCGTCGCGCCCAGCGCGCCGACGAACGCCGCGAGCGGCAGCGCCCACGGGCTCGCGAGATGGAGCGCGATCGCCACGACCGCACCGAGCCCGGCCCCGCCCGACAGCCCGAGCAGGAAGGGATCGGCGAGGGGATTGCGGACGAGCGCTTGGAGCCCCGCTCCCGAGAGCGCGAGCGAGCCGCCCACGAGGAACGCCAGCAGCGCCCGTGGCAGCCGCAGTGTCCGGACGATGTCGGACGCCGCGAGGCCGGCGAGCGGCACGTGCGCGGGCCCCAGCACCACGGCGCCGAGGAACGCCGCGACCGCGACCAGTCCCAGCCCGAGCCACTTCATCGCTTCACCTGCCCGAGCAGGCGACGTAGCTCGGCCGCCGCAACGCCGGCGCGGGGACCCGGCCGGCCGAACAGCGATCCCACGACGTAAACGAAGCGCCGCTCCCGAACCGCGCGGATCACCCGCCACTCGCGGCGGCGCGCGAACGCTGGCGGCCTGGGTTCGGCGCTGTCGGACACGACGGCGATGACGTCCGGGTCACGCGTCGCGATCGTCTCGAGCGCCACCGTGGCCGAAGCGGCGCCGATGTCGTGGAACACGTTCGCCGCACCGGCGAGCGTCGCCAGCTGGTCCAGATAGCTGCCGCCCCCGATGACCATGGGGGGATTGTCCCACACGACGAACGCGAGACCGGTGTGCGCAGCAGGCACGCCTGTCTCGAGCAGTCGGGTGAGTGAGTCGGCCAGCGAATCGCCGGCCGCCGCGCGGCCGGTCAGCCGGCCCAGCAGCCGCGCCGCGCGCGCCACGTCCTCGAGCCGGTCCTGGCGCAGCACGGCCGCCGGGATCCCCAGCCGGCCGAGCTGCGCCGCCGCCGTCTCGTTGAGCGGCGAGCGGTACAGCACCACGAGATCGGGCCGGCGTGCGGCGACGGCCTCGAGGTTGGGATTGAGCCCGTCTCCCACGCTCGGCACGAGGCGGGCGGGGGGCGGGTAATCGCACCACGTGGTGCGGCCCACCACCCGGTCCCCCACACCCAGCGCGAACAACAGCTCGGTGACGGCGGGGGAGAGCGACACGATCCGACGCGCGGGCTGCGCCAGGGCGACCGTGCGCCCGGCGTCGTCCCTGACGGTGTAGCCCGCGTCCCGGGGGGGGCGGGACGCGCGATCAGCCGGCCGGCACGCCAGAGCGGCGGCCAGCGCGACGAGACGGATTGTGTGCGAGCGAAGTGAGTGGCGGCGCTCCACCGTCCCTCCCGCGAGGGATCTCGAGGTGGCGCGAACGGAGAGGTCTCCTGACTTCGGGCGTGCGGCCGGCCTTCCCGGTTTCCCAGTGGCGTCGAGCCGCTACGACTTGCCCGTTACAGTGGCGGGGCCGCGCCGGACTTGCACCGGCTTCCGTGGATCCCCGTTCGCATATGACTACGAGAGCTAGTCTAGCAAACCTACGTCGACGAAGCAAGTCGTCATCCGTCGTCCGTCATCCGTCATCCGTATTGGGACGACGGACAACGGATGACGGATGACGTCTCATGGCGACCACGAACCCCACCCCGAGCACCAACGCCGCCAGCGCTACGACGACCGGCACGAGCCCCTGAGCCTGCAGCCCGCCTTGCGGCAGGGCGATCGCGAGCGGCGCCCCGGTGACCACGGCGCGCGCGCGGTAACGGGCGAAGCGCCGCCCTTCGATCTCCTCGACCCCGAGGGAGTCGAGCTGCGCCCCGGTCACGACTGCCGCGGTGTCCTCGAGCAGCAGGTCGACTTCGCCCGTCGGCTGGTCGATAGGCACGTGCACTGCGCGAACGTCCGCCGGGAGCACGTACGCGTAACTCAGTTGCTTGCGCTCGCCGGGCGGAATGGGACCGAACACGGCGACCGAGTCGCCGCGCCGTGTCACGGCTTGCGGGGAGACGTCCCCCTGCCCCACCCGAAATTGGATCGCGACGGTCGGCAGGGCGCCGGCCCACGTGGGTCGCAGCGTGTCAGGTGCGATGCGCGTCTTCGCACCCGGATTCTCGAGCTCGAGCAGCTCGAGCACGTCCCGTGTGCCGTCCTTCTTGCGCCCGGCAATCGTGACCAGCCGGCGCAACAGCGCGACACCCTGACCGGTCGAGCTCGTGTCGTAGACGTAGATGGGGTGCAGCGCGGAGCGCCGGTGCGTACCCGCGGCCGGCTCGGAGAAGTAGGCGATGCCCGCGTACCAGCTCGACACCACGTAGATCGCCGTGCTGTCGGACCGCCGGACCGCGAGAGTGAATGCGCCGCGGGCGTCGGTGCGCGTCGAGTCCACCGGCTTGCCCCCGCCGTCCATCGAGACCTGGTGCATCACGACCCAGGCGCCCACGAGCGGCCGCTCGGCGGCTCCGCCACGCAGCACGCGGCCTGAGACGACCAGTCCCTGCGCCGCCAAGTCCCCGCTCCCCCGCCCCACAAAGGCGGTAAGGACGGCAAAGGCGGCAAGGCTACGCCACATTGCCGCCCTTGCCGTCTTTGCCGCCCGTGCCGCTACGGCGTGAACTTCCCGAAGTCTTCAGGATCGAGGTTCTGCAGGTAGGTCTTCAGCGCATCCGGGTCGAGCGTTTGACCGGGCGCCAACCCTCCTGGCCCTCCCGCGCCCGCCTCACCGCCCTCCCCCGTCTCGACGGAGGTGAGCCCGAGCAGGTTCTCGCTCGTGAAGATGGGGGCCTTGAGGCGCAGCGCCACGGCGATGGAGTCCGAGGGGCGGGCGTCGATCTGGATCACGGCGTCGCCCCGATAGATGTGCAGCTCGGCGTAGTACGTGTTGTCCTTCACCTGGGTGATGATGACCTTGCGCAGGTCCGCGCCCAGGCCGAGGATGACCTGTTTCAGGAGGTCGTGGGTGAGCGGCCGCGCGAATTTGACACCGGCGAGTTCCATCGCGATCGCGCTCGCCTCAGCCGGGCCGATCCAGATCGGGAGCACGCGCTCCCCTTCCTGCTCCTGCAGGATCACGACCGGTGTGTTGGTCGTGCGGTCCAACCCCAGATGCGCGACGCGGACTTGGATCACGTTGTCGCTCAGGTCCCCATCTCCCACGATCCGAGATACTTCTGCTGCTCCGGGGTGAGGGCGTCGATCGCGACCCCCATCGCGGCGAGCTTCAAGCGGGCGATCTCCGCGTCCAGCTCGCGCGGGAGGCGGTGCACGTCCTTCGCCAGTTGCTTCGCCTGCTTGACCACATGCTCCGCCGCCAGCGCCTGATTCGCAAACGACATGTCCATCACGCTCGCCGGGTGACCCTCCGCAGCCGCCAGATTGATGAGCCGGCCGTCCGCCAGCACGAAGAGCCGCTTGCCGTCGAGCCGCCATTCGTCCACGAACTCGCGGACGCGGGTGGGCCCCCCCTCGGCGGCCTGCTTCAACCCGTCGAGATCGATCTCGACGTTGAAGTGACCCGAGTTCGCGAGCACCGCGCCGTCTTTCATTGCGCGCATGTGCTCGACCCGGATCACGCCGATGTTGCCGGTGAGCGTCACGAACACGTCGCCCACCCGCGCCGCCTCGGCCATCGGCGCCACCCGGTACCCGTCCATCTGCGCCTCGAGCGCCTTGAGCGGATCGATCTCGGTGACCAGCACGTTCGCCCCGGCGCCGCGCGCCCGCAGCGCGAAGCCGCGCCCGCACCACCCATACCCCGCCACCACCACCGTGCTCCCCGCGATCAGCAGGTTGGTGGCGCGCAGGATGCCGTCGAGCGTCGACTGCCCGGTGCCGTAGCGATTGTCGAACAGGTGCTTGGTGTCGGAGTCGTTCACGGCGATCACGGGGAACTGCAGCACCCCGTCCCGCGCCATCGCCTTGAGGCGGATCACGCCCGTCGTGGTCTCCTCCGTCGAGCCGGCCACGCCCGCGACGAGCGCCTTGCGCTCCGCCGGCGACAGCGTCTCCACCCACCGGCGCACGGGGGGCGCCAGATCGTCGAGCCGGTTCAGGGCGATCATGTGCAGCGCGCCGACCAGATCCGCGCCGTCGTCCATCGTCACGTCGGGCCGGTGCGCCAGCGCCGCGCGGATGTGCTCGTAATAGGTCGCGTGGTCCTCGCCCTTGATCGCGAACACCTTGATCCCGTGATCCTTCACGAGGTGGGCCGCGACGTCGTCCTGCGTCGAGAGCGGGTTGGAGGCGCACAGCGTCACGTCGGCTCCGCCGGCCTTGAGGGTGACGGCGAGGTTCGCCGTCTCCGTGGTAACGTGCAGGCAAGCCGATAGCCGACGCGCGGCGAGGGGGCGTTCCCGGGCAAACCGTTCCCGGATGAGGCGGAGGACGGGCATCGAGCGCTCCGCCCACTCGGTGCGGCGCCGCCCCTCGGCCGCGAGGTTCAGGTCCTTGATGTCCGAGGGGGCGCTCGGGGCCGTCGTCGTCATGCGGTCACTTGCTTCGCCTGATAGTGCTTGGAGCGCTGCACCGCGAGCCGCAGATCCTCCACGCGGTTCGCGTGCTCCCAGGTGAACAGCTCGACTTCCTTATCCACGTCCTTGTCCACGAAGCGCCGCCGCTCGGGCGCCCGGCCGAAGTGGCCGTACGCCGCCGTCGCCCGGTAGATCGGCTGGCGCAGGTCCAGCGCCTTGATGATCCCGAGCGGCGTCAGGTCGAACACCTCGCGCACCGCCGCCTCGATCGCCTCGTCGGGCACGACGCCGGTGTGGAACGTGTCGATCATCACGGAGACCGGCTGGGCGACGCCGATCGCGTAGGCCACCTGCGCCTCGCAGCGCTGCGCGAGCTTCGCCGCCACGATGTTCTTGGCCACCCAGCGCATCGCGTAGCAGGCGGAGCGGTCGACCTTGGAAGGGTCCTTGCCGCTGAAGGCGCCGCCGCCATGGCGCGCCATCCCGCCGTAGGTGTCGACGATGATCTTCCGGCCGGTGAGGCCGGCGTCCCCTTGCGGGCCGCCCACCACGAAGCGACCGGTCGGGTTGATGAGGACGTCCCGGTCCACCACGTCGAACGCCACGTCCGCCAGCACGGGCCGCACGACGAGCGCGATCACGCCCTCGCGCAACTCGGCGTTGTCGATCTTGTCCGAGTGCTGCGTCGAGACCACCAGCTTACTGACGCCGACGGGACGCCCCCCCTCGTACACGACGCTCACCTGGGTCTTGCCGTCCGGGCGGAGCCAGGGCAAATCGCCCGCCTTCCGCACCGCGGCCAGCCGCTCGGCGAGGCGATGGGCCAGCACGATCGGCAGCGGCATGAGCGACGGTGTCTCGTCCGACGCGTAGCCGAACATCATCCCTTGATCGCCCGCGCCTCCCCGGTCCACGCCCATGGCGATGTCGCCCGACTGGCGGTCGATCGTGGTGAGAATGGCGCAGGTCTGCGCGTCGAAGCCGAAGCTCGCGTCCGTGTAGCCGATGGCGCTGATGGTGCCGCGGACGATGTCGGGAATGTGGACGTAGGTGGTGGTGGTGATCTCGCCGGCCACCACCGCCATGCCGGTCGTGACCAGGGTCTCGCACGCCACCCGCGCCGCCGGGTCCTTGGCGATGATGGCGTCGAGGACGGCGTCGGAGATCTGGTCGGCGATCTTGTCCGGGTGCCCCTCGGTCACCGACTCGGACGTGAAGACGTGGCGCTGCGCTGGCATATGTGTCGGTCCCGCCGCGGTTTAGACGTTCAAACTAGCGGAGCGCCGTCCCGCGGGCAACCGGGCGTCGGGGTCGAGCAGCTTCAGATCGACGGCTTCGGCGAGGGCGAGTCGCAACAGGTCGAGCGCGTCGTCCGCGGTGCGCGCGGCGAGGGCCTGCTCCGCCGCGGCGCGCGCGCGCGCCGCGCTCACTTGACGCACGGTCCACTTCACGAGCGGCAGCGCGGGCGGCGCGACCGACAGCGTTTCGTAGCCGAGCCCGATGAGCAGGAACGCCGAGAGCGGCTCCGACGCCATCTCGCCGCACACGCTCGCGGGCTTGCCGGCCGCGCGCGCCGCGTCCGCCACCATCTTGAGCAGCCGCAGCACGCTGGGATCGTGCGGGGTGAAGCGGTCGGCGAGCCGGGCGTTGCCGCGATCCACCACGAGCGTGTACTGCGTGAGATCGTTCGTGCCCACGGAGAGGAACTCCGCCGACTCGGCGAAGCGGTCGGCGTTGATGGCGGCCGCCGGGGTCTCGACCATCACGCCCACCGGGATCGACGCCGCGGCCTCGACGCCCTCGGCCGCGAGCCGCGCCGCCTCCTCCGCGACGATCGCCCGGGTGCGGTCCAGCTCATCGAGCCGCGTGACGAGCGGGATCATCAGCCAGATGTCCGCGTGCTTCGCGGCACGCAGCGCCGCACGCACCTGCGTGCGGAAGATGTCGGGGCGGTCGAGGCACACCCGGATCGCGCGCCAGCCGAGCTGCGGGTTGGTTTCCGACGGGGCGCGGAACGGTGCCGGCAGCTTGTCTCCGCCGAGATCGTAGGTGCGGACCACCACGGGGTGCCCCGGGAACGCCTCGCCGACGCGCCGGAAGTACTCGGCCTGCTCGTCCTCGGTGGGCAGCGCGGAGTGGCCCGTGATCAGGAACTCGGTCCGCAACAGGCCCACCCCTTCCGCACGGTGTTGCTGCGCCGCCCGGATCTCGTCCGGGAGATCCACGTTGCCGCGCAACACGATGCGCACGCCATCGGTCGTGACCGCCGGCTGGTCCACCACCTCTTCCAGCTGGGCGGCGAGCGCGCGGCGGCGCTGCTCCCGGGACCTGGCCTCCGCGATCTCCGACGGCGTGGGATGGAGCAGCACGGTGCCACGGGTGCCGTCCATGACCAGCATAGTGCCGGGCCCGATCCGCTCCAGCGCGCCCGCGACGCCGAACACGGCGGGAATGCCGATCGAATGGGCCAGGATCGCGGCGTGCGAGGTGCGGGTGCCCTCTTCGCTGACGAGGCCGGTCACGTGCTCGCGGTCCAGCTGCACCGTGAGCCCCGGCCCGAGCTCGCGCGCCACGACCACCGACGGCTGCGTGATCCCCTCCCACAGCTCGTCCGCGCCGCGGTGCATCAGGTGCTCGATCACCCGCACCGCCACGCCGGTGAAATCGGCGAGCCGGTCCTTCAAGCGCGGGCTGCCGCTGGCGGCCCACATGTCGCGCACCTCCAGCGCTTTGAACTCGAATGCCTTCTCGGCGGTGAGGTGGTTCTCCCGAATCAAGTCCGCGACACCCGCGAGGAATTGCTTGTCCTCGAGCATCAGCACCTGGGCGTCGAAGATGCGCGCCTCGTCGACGCCCGCGCGGTCCTCGGCCTTCGCCTTCAGCGCTTGGATGTAGCGCCTGACGTCGCGCACCGCGGCGCGCAAGCGGCGCACTTCCTTCTCCACCTGGGAGCGCGGCACCACGCGGTGCGGCACGTCGGGCATGGTCCAGCGCACCACGACCGCGGGACCGACCGCGATCCCAGGGGAGACCCCGATGCCCTTCAGCAAGCGCTCGCTCATGCCGGTCCCTGCCCCTCCTCTTCGGCGCGCTCCGCTTCCCGCAGCTCCGCCGTCAGGTGCATCTCGTGGAACCCGTCGGCCACGAGGGCGAGCAGCGCTTCCATCGCGGCCTCCGCGTCCTCGCCGTCCGTCTTGATGATGAGCGACGAGCCGCACTCGGCCGCCAGCATCATCACCCCCATGATGCTCTTGCCGTTCACCGCCAGGTCGTCCTTGCGGACCTCGACCGCGGCCTTGAACCGGTTCGCCACCTTCACGAACTCGGCCGCCGGGCGCGCGTGCATCCCCAGCGGGTTGACGATCTTTGCGGCGCGCTCGATCACCGCCACAGCCCCCCCGCGAGGGCGCCCACCGCGAGGAGCCCAAGGCCGAACCGCACACCCGTAAGCTTGCCCCGCCGCCACCACAAGAGCGCGAAGCCGCCGGCCGCCACGACCGCCAGGGCGCCGCGCGACCACCCCGCGAACGCCCCGCTCAGGTACTGCGCAGCGAGCGGCAGGGCCGCCCCCACGGCCAGCGCCATGGCGGGCCCCGACAGCGCCGCCGCCCGTTGCAGTACCGGCTGGTGCAGGGCCGCCGCCACCCCGATCCCGTAGGTCCACCCGGCGCGCAGCGCCCACCAGCGCAACGTTACGTGGCCGGCGTTGTACAGCGCCAGGAAGCCGATGATCGCCCACCAGCCAGCGCCCAGGGCTACCCCGATGAGGGCGAGCGCCGACAAGAGCGGCAGCCACCCGATCCACACCAGCCGGTCGCCGAGGGAGCCGAGCGGGCCGCACAGCGCGGCGCGCAGCCGCTCCACCTGCTCGGGCGGCACGCCCTCGTGCTCGGCACGGGCCGCGGCGCCCACGGCGAGGCCGCACAGGTACGGGTGCGCGTTGAAGAAGTGCGCGCCGCGCGCCACCGCCGCGCGGTAGGCGGCCCCTCCCCCGCCCCCCCCGCCCCCATTCGCCGCCGCCCGCAGGTCGCGCAGCAGCGGCTCCTCCGCCACGCCCACGCCGATCCCCTGCATGCGCTCGTAATCGTACGAGCCCTGCACCGTGAACAGGCGCAGCAGGCTCTTGCCGAGGGCCGGCGTCACCGGAGCCACGCCACGGCGGCGCCGCCCACGACGCCGGCCGCGAACCACCGGAGGTTCGGCCCCCGGCCGACCACGCGCAGCGTTCCCGCGGCGCCCGCCGCGATCCCAGCGCCGACGGCCGCCACATCGAGCAGCGTTACGGCGCGCAGGGTGAGGGCGCCGGCGACGAGCGCGCGGGCGAGCTGCGCGAGCGCGAGCCCGAGCGCCGTGACGAGCGCCGCGCGCGCGGTGTCGCGCAGGATGCCCGCCACGTGGAGACGCACCAGCACGCGCGTATCGCCCGCCTCGAGCCGCTCGCTCGCCGCGTGCGTCGCGCGGGCGTTGAGGCGGCGCACCAGATGCATGCTCGTCCCGCCCGCCATGCCCGTCACCAGCCCGACGAGCGCACCCAGGCCGATCCCGAGCGCCCCGCCCCCTCCGCTCGCTGCGACGTGCGCCGCGCTCACGGCCGCCACCGTGGCTGGACCGTACTCGGGGTAGCGCGTCGCGCCCACCGGAAGCACGTCGTACTGGAACAGCTCGAACAGCACGCCCAGGGCTAACCCGGTCCCGAGATCGCCGAGGATCGCGCCCGCGACCGGCCCCGCGACGATGGGTCGCGCGATCATCGCCTGCGGCACGCTCACGAGGTCGAGCCCCACGAGCGTGCCCCACGCGAGCAACAGCAGCTGGGTCTCGAGGCTCACGTGAACTCCTTGAGCGGCACGGGCGCCGCCGTCGGCACGTCCTGCGCGGTCACGGCGACCCCTTGGGCGGCCAGCTCCTTCAGCTTCGCCGCCTCGGCGTCGCTCAGGTAAACGTAGCGGAGCCGCTCCGAGCGCCCCGGCCGGTGGTGAATCCCGCCCACGTTGATCCGGCTGACGCGGTGGCTGTTCGTCGAAAGGGCGGCGAGCGTTTCGATGTCGCCGGCGAGGAGGATCCCGACGCGCGGGTCGCGCTCCCACTCGGGGAGCCGGGCCGCCGCCTCCGCGGTGGACGCGAACACGACCTCGATCTCGGGCGGCACGCCCATGCGGTACAGGTCCTGCTCCCAGGGACTGGCCCATACCGTGTCGTCTACGAGGACGATGAAGCCGACGTTGAGCGGCTTGCCCCACCCCACGACCACCTGGCCGTGGATGAGCCGGTCGTCGATGCGGTACAGCGCGATGCTCATGCGGCGGGGGTGCGAATCGCCTTGCTGCCCGCGTCGGCCGCGCGCCGCGCCGCGTCCGCGGGCGCGAGCTCGCGATGAAACACGAAGTCGAGCAGCATCGCGAGGTTCACGCCCGTCACCACGGCCACGTCGGTCGCGCCCTTCGCGAGCCGCACCGACGTGGTGAGGCACGAGCCGCCGGGGAGATCCACGAACAGCACCGCAGGCCGGCCGCCGATCGCGCGCATGAGGCGCTCCGTGAGCGCTCCCGAGTCGCAGCCGTCGTTCGACACGGGCACGAGCGCGTCGCTCACCCCGGTGATCGCCGCCACGGCCGCGAGCAGCGCCTGGGCGACCGCGGCGTGCGTCACGATCACCCCGCGCAGCGGATCACTCATTGTCCTCCTCGAGGTACTCCTGCAGCTGGCGTCGCTCCGCCATGCGCTGCAGCAGGCGCTCGTTGAATTGCCGCGCCGAGTCGACGCCGCTGTAGCGCTGCAGATGGCTCATCGCCACCACCTCGCAGATCACGGTGAGATTCTTGCCCGGGTTGAGCGGCACGGTGACGAGCGGCAGGCTCACGCCGAGCAGCGCCGTCGTCTGGCTGTCGAGCCCCGTGCGGTCGTACTCCCGGGCCGCGTCCCAGTCCTCGAGCTGCACGACCACCTCGATGCGCTTCTGCTGGCGCACGGCGCGCACGCCGAACAGCGCCTTGATGTCGATCAGCCCGACGCCCCGGATCTCCATGTAGTGCTGTGCCAGCTCGTGGCCGCGGCCGATCAGCACGTCGTTGCCGCGCCGGGTAATGTGCACCACGTCGTCCGCGACGAGCCGGTGGCCGCGCTCCACCAGGTCCAACACGCACTCACTCTTGCCGATCCCCGAGCGCCCGAGGAAGAGGAGTCCGACGCCGAACACGTCGGCGAGCGAGCCGTGCACCGTGGTCGTGGGCGCGAACGCGTCGTCCAGGAACGGCTTCACGCGACGGTAGAACTCCGCCGTCTTGAGCTTGGTGCGGATCACCGCGACGCCCTTGGCGCGCGCCAGCTCGAGCAGCTCGGCCGGGGGCTCCTGCCCCTTCGCGATCACGATGGCGGGCAGGTCGAACTGCAGCAGCGTCTCGAGCGACCGGCGGCGCGCCGGGGGATCGAGCGAGGCGAGGTAGGTGATCTCCGTCTCGCCGAGGATGTGGAGGCGGTGCGCCGCGAAGCGCCTGGTGTACCCCGCCAGCACCAGGCCGGGGCTCGAGGCCTCGGGCGTCTGGATCGCCCGGTCGAGGCCCACGTCCCCCGTCAGGGCCTCGAGCTGCAGCGGATCGCCCTTGCGCTCGAGCAGGTCGCGCACCTTGGGGCCGGTCACCGCGGCTCGCGCTCCAGGGCCCGGCGCGTGCGCGTCCCCCCCCGCCCCCCCCGCCGCCGGGCCGGCGACTTGTCGAGCTGGCGCCGCACCTTGGCGACCGCGCGGTCGAGCGCCGTGCGGTGGTCCGCGCCGCCCGCCGTGCCCACGTGCACCGCGCCGCGCGCCGTGTGCAACCGCACTTCGACCGTGGGTGTCCCGTGGTCCGCCACGAACAGCACCTGCCCGTCGTGCGACCGCGGCGCGAGTCTCGTCAGACGCTCGAGCAGCGTCCGCGCCCGCATCCGGAGCTCGTCGGGGATCTCGCAGTGGCGTGCCGTGATCGTGATGCGCATGGTCAACCTCCCTGCGCGATGACGCGGTGGAGATGCGCTTCCGTCGCTTCGGCCGCCCGCGCCCAGGACAGTTGCTCGGCGAAGGCGCGGGCGCCGCGGCCCAGCCGCGCTACGAGCGCTGGATCGGCGGCGAGCGCCGCCATCCGCTCGGCCAGCGCCCGCACGTCGCCGTGCGGCACGAGGAACCCGGTCTCGCCGTGCCGCACCGACTCCCGCAGGCCCGGGCTGTCGGACGCGAGCGCGGGCGTGGCGCATGCCGCGGCCTCGACATTGGAAATGCCCCAGCCCTCCTTGGGGCTGGGATAGACGACGGCCCAGGCCCGGCGCAGCAGCCGCCGCTTCTCCTCCTCGGACACGAACCCCAGGAACCGCACCGCGTCGCCCAACTTCAGCTCGCGCGCCAGCCCCTCCAGCCGCGGCCGGTCGTCCCCCTGCCCGGCGATCTCGAGCGTCAGGTCGGGACGCGTCCGGCGCCCCTCCGCCAGCGCGCGCAGCGCGATCTCCAGACCTTTATAACGCTTGAGGCGGCCCACGTACAAGAAGGTGGGGCGCGTGGCCCGCGGCGTCGCCGGGTCGGGCCGGAACCAGGCGGTGTCGATGCCTTCCGGGATCACTTCGATGTGCTCGGGCGCCACCCCCCGCGCCACCAGGTCTGCCCGCGTGCTTTCGCTCACCGCCTGGAACGCGACATGGCGGTACGCCCACGGCAGCGGGCGTTCGCTCAGCCACACGAGCGCCGCGAGCGGCCACGGCGCCTCCTGAAACACCGTCGCCCCGAAGAGATGGTGGACGAGCACCGAGACCGGCACGGGGCTCATGCCCGGAAGATACAGCGGGACCTTGTTCAGGTCTTCGACCAGAACGTCGTAGCGGCGGGCGCGCAGCCGTCGCCGCACCGCGCGCCGGGCGAGCAGGGTGAAGCTGTAGCGGCGGGCGACGCGGTACGCCTGAATCCCGTCCAGGTCCGCGCGCGGCGCCGCGCCCCGCCAGCCGCTCGCGACGAGGTCAACCTCATGTCCCGCCTGCACCAGCCGCCCGAAGATCTCATGCAGGTGAATCTCCGCGCCCCCGGCATGAGGATTCTCGCGGTCGTTCCAGTTGACGAGCAGGATCCTCACAGCGCGCCCGACTCCCGGGCCACGGCGTCGAGCACGCCGTTCACGAAGGCCGGGGCCTTCGCTCCCGCGAACCAGTGGGCGAGCTTCACCGCCTCGTCGATCACCACCCGCGGCGGGGTCTCGCCCTCGGCGAGCTCGGCGAGCGCGAGCCGCAGGATGTTGCGCTCCACCACGCCGACGCGCTCGAGCCGCCAGTGCTCCGCCGCGTCGGCCACGCGCCGGTCGAACTCGGGGAGGCCGGCGATCGCCTTCGCGGCGAGGTCGGCCCCGCGGTCGAATGCGTCGGCGGAACGCAGCAGCGGGGGGCCGTAGGCGAGGGCCATCCGCGCCACCACCGTCTCGATCGACGGGCGGCCGGACAAGTCCCAGGCGTAGAGCAATTGGAGCGCGCGGGCCCGGGCCTTAGTCTCGGGGCGCTGCACGGGTGAGCTGGGCCAGGACGTCGGCCGTCGTGAGCGCCGCGTCGGCCGCCTCGTAGCCCTTGTTGCCCGCGGCGCCGCCCGCACGGGCCAGCGCCTGCTCGAGATCCTCGGTCGTGAGGACGCCGAAGCCCACGGGGAGCCGGTGCGCCAGGGCGACGTTGCCGAGCCCGCGCGCCGCCTCCCCCGCGACGTACTCGAAGTGGGGTGTTTCGCCGCGGATCACGCAGCCGAGCGCCACCAGCGCTGCGTAGCGCCCGCTCGCAGCCGCCGCCTCCGCCGCCACGGCGAGCTCGAAGGCGCCGGGCACCCAGATCACGTCCACCCGTGCCTCCGGCACGTCCTTCTCGCGGAAGCATTGGCGCGCGCCCTCGAGCAGGCGCGTCGTGACGATCTCGTTGTAGCGGCTGACGAGGACGGCCACGCGACCCTCCCGCGGCGCGCGCGGCGAACCTTGGATCTCGGCCACGGTCAGTGGGTCAGGAGGTGACCGAGCTTGTCGCGCTTTACGTCGAGATAGGAGCGGTTCTCGTCCGAGGGCGTCATGACGATCGGGACGCGCTCGACGATCTCCAGGCCGTACCCCTCAAGCCCGACGAGCTTCATCGGGTTGTTGGTGAGCACGCGGATCGAGGAGAGCCCGAGGTCGAGCAGGATCTGCGCCCCGATGCCGTAGTTGCGGAGGTCGGGCTTGAAACCGAGCTCCTGGTTCGCCTCGACGGTGTCGTGGCCGGCATCCTGCAGCTCGTAGGCCTTGAGCTTGTTGAGGAGCCCGATGCCGCGCCCCTCCTGGTCGAGGTAGACCACGACGCCGCCGCCCTCGGCGGCGATCATGCGCATCGCCGAGTGCAGCTGCCAGCCGCAGTCGCACCGCCCCGAGCCGAACACGTCGCCGGTGAGGCACTTGGAGTGCATGCGCACGAGCACGCGCGGCTTGTCCCGCACCGCACCGTACACGAGCGCCACGTGCTCCGCGGCATCCACGTCGTTGCGGTAGCCGATGATCGTGAACTCGCCGTACGGCGTGGGGAGCCGCGCTTCGGCGACGCGGTGCACCAGCCGCTCGTGCGCCAGGCGATACGCCACGAGCTGGGCCACGGTGATGAAGCTGAGGCCGTGCTGCTGCGCGAACTGCTCGAGATCGGCCCGGCGCGCCATCGTGCCATCGGGGTTCAGGATCTCGCAGATCACGCCCGCGGGATACAGGCCGGCCAGCCGCGCCAGATCCATGCTCGCCTCGGTCTGCCCCACGCGCTGCAGCACGCCGCCGGGACGCGCCCGCAGCGGGAACACGTGCCCTGGCCGGCGCAGGTCGCCCGGCACCGTGGCGGGATCGATTGCGACGCGGATCGTCGCCGCGCGGTCCGCGGCCGAAATGCCGGTCGTGACGCCGAAGCGCGTCGCCGCGTCGATCGACACCGTGAACGCCGTCTCGTGCGCCTCGGTGTTGTGCTCGGCCATCTGGGTGAGCCCCAGGGCCTGGCAGCGATCGGGCATGAGGGTCACGCAGATGAGCCCCCGCCCGTGCATGGCCATGAAATTGATCATCTCGGGGGTGACCTTCTCGGCGGCGCCGACGAGATCGCCCTCGTTCTCGCGGTCCTCGTCGTCGGCCACGATGACGAGCTTGCCCGCGCGGATGTCCTTGATCGCCTGCTCTATGTGGCGGTGCTGCATAGCTGCCTCACGTACTTCCCGAGAACGTCACCCTCGACGTGCACGCGGTCGCCGACGCGCAACGTTCCCAGCGTCGTGTGCCGGCGCGTGAACGGGATCAGCGAGATCTGCACGAAGTCCGGTGCAAGATCGTTGATCGTGAGACTCACCCCGTCCACCGCGATCGCTCCGTGCGGGATCGCGACCTCCCGCACCGCGCGCGGCACGCGCAGGTCGTACACCCAGGCGTCGCCCCGCTGCTCCGCGCGCGTCACCTCCGCGACGCCGTCCACATGCCCCTGCACGAAGTGCCCGCCCAGCCGGTCCGCCGCGCGCAGCGCGCGCTCGAGGTTCACCCGGCGGCCGGTCGCGTACTCCCCCAACAGCGTCCGGCCCGTCGTGGTCTCCACGGCGTGGACCGTGAACCCCCCCCTCACCACCCGCTCCACGGTGAGACAGGCGCCGTTCACGGCGATGCTCTCGCCCGGCTTCAAGCCCTTGTACGGCGCGCGGATCGTGAGGAGGAGGCCGTTTACCCCTTCCCCGTTCCCTCTTCCCCGGCCTTTCCCCCCGTTTCGCGCGACGGCGCTGACGCGCCCCACGGCCGTTACGATCCCGGTAAACATAGCCGCCTGTCCAATACCAATAATGTATCAGAGCCCAGGGCGCGGCGCTCCACCGGCACCCAGCGCGGCGCGGCGGCGAGCGGCGTGGCCGGGACGCCGGGAAACGCCGGAACGGCGCCCTCGCCGAGCCACACCGGCGCCTGCACCCAGTACAGCCGGTCGACCAGGCTGTCCGCCCAGAGCTTCGCGCCGAGCGCCCCGCCGCCTTCGCACAGCAGCGACTCGATCCCCGCGTCGCGCAGCAGCCGCAGCCCGCCGGCGAGCGACTCGGGGCGGAACACGCGCACGCCGCTCCCCTCGAGCGACGCCACGCTCGCCGCCGGCGCCTGGGGCGACGCCATCACCCAGGTCGGCACTTCGCGCGCGGTCTTCACGAGGTCCGCCGTCTCGTTGAGCATCGCGCGGCGGTCGAACACGACGCGCACGGGAGTCTTGCGCGGCGTCACGTTGCCCCGCACGGTGAGCTGCGGGTTGTCCCGCAGGGCGGTGGTGCCGCCCACGGCGATCGCGTCGAACCCGGCGCGCAGCCAGTGCACGTACTCGCGCGCCGCGTCGCCCGACACCCAGCGCGAGCTGCCCGCCGCGTCCGCGATGCGGCCGTCGATCGACGTCGCGAGCTTGAGCGCCACGAACGGCCGCTCCGCCTGCTCGCGGGCGAACAGGAACGGCGCGTTGAGCGCCGCCGCCTCCTCGGCCAGGAGGCCGAGCGAGACGACCACGCTGTGCGAGCGCAAGACCCCTGCCCCGCCGCGCGCCAGCGGGTCGGGATCACGGATCGCGGCCACGACGCGCCCGATCCCGGCGGCGACGATGGCGTCGGTGCACGGGGGCGTCTTCCCGTGGTGCGCGCACGGCTCCAGGTTCACCACGAGCGTCGCGCCGCGCGCGCCCCCCCCGGCAGCCTCGAGCGCCACGACCTCCGCATGCGGTCCGCCGAACTCCGCGTGATAGCCCTCGCCGACCACCTTGCCGCCCTGCAACACCACCGCGCCGACGAGCGGGTTCGGCGCGACGCGCCCCCAACCACGCCGCGCCAGCTCGAGGGCGCGCTCCATCGCCACCCGCTCCGCGAGCTGGTCAGAAGCCGAAACGAAAGCCGAGGCCGCCGAAGACATGACCCGCCTTGGGATCGAAACCGGAGTAGTTCGTGCCGAGCTGCACGTCGCTGCCCGTCTGGTAGCCAATCTCCCCGACCAGCTTCCCGGCGGGGAGTGTCAGGCCGGCATCCGCGAACAGGGCCCGCGGCGAGCTCGTCGCCGGCAGCCCTATCTCAGCCGTCCTGATGCCGTAGGTCCCCCACCGGAGATGAGCGGTGCTGGAGTAGTGGTCGAACCCGATGCCGGCGGCGACGTCGAGCGCGAGCAGTCGCATCCCGGCGGTGATCCGAACGTTCGTCGCCTTGAGGTCACTGTCGAACGCAAAGTGGTCGCCGCTCGGCAGGTCGCCGAAGTACAGGCGCGGCAGCGTGCGGCGCATCACGCTGACGGAAACCGTCGGGATCGGAAACCTGCCGTTCATGATACCGATCCGCGCGCCGTACCCGACGCCGAGCGGCAGGCCGCCGATCCTGGTGGCGCTCTTATCCACCGCTAGCTTGTCGATGGTGCCGGGCAACAGCGTCGCCGAGCCGAGCAGGTCGAGTGCCAGAAGGCCGCCCCGCAGACCCCGGAAAATGCCGAAGCCGCCCGTGACGACGGAGGCGGGGACCAGCCCCGAGATCGCGCCCTGGCTCCCGTCGGGGTTCGGGATGGCAGCGCTCACGCCGGTGACGCGCACGGAGGCGAAGGCGCGCCCCAACCCCCCGAGGACGCCGATGGCACCGGGCTCCGGGTCGCCGCCGCTGATCGCGATGCCGCCGACGCGCTGAGCGGTGTGGTAGGCGTCGACGGCCAGCTCGCAACCCGGACGCAGCGCGGGGTCGAACAGGCCGGAGCACTCGTTCTGAGCGGCGAGCGGCGCGGCGGCCAGCGCGAGACCGATGAGTGGGACGGCTCCCCGCATGGCGACCTCCTAGCGTTCCGCGAACCGCACGCCCGTTTGGCCGGCGACGACCTCGCCGATGACCCACGTGTCGACGCCCGCGTGGCTCGCCGCGGCGGCGGCGGCGGCCTCGACATCGTCGCGCGCCAGGACCGCGATCATCCCGACGCCCAGATTGAAGACCCGGCGCATCTCACCGAGCGACACCTCGCCCGCGCGCATGAGGACCCGGAACACCGCGGGCCACTGCCAGGCGCCCGCTTCCACCACCGCCTCGCAGCCCGGCGGCAAGACGCGCACCAGGTTTCCGGCGATGCCGCCGCCCGTAATGTGGGCGAGGGCGTGGAGTCGCGGGAGCACCGGGGTCACGGGGGCGGCATAGCTGCGGTGCACGTCGAGCAGCACCTGGGCCACCGTACGGTCGCTCTCGGGGAACGGGTCCGCGACGTCGAGCCCCAGGCGGTCGAACACGATGCGCCGCGCCAGGGTGTAGCCGTTGGTGTGGAGCCCGTTCGAGGCGTACGCGAGCAGCACGTCCCCGGCACGCACCCGGTCGCCGTGCAGCGCGGCGCGCTCTTCCACCACGCCCACGATGGCGCCCGCGAGGTCGTACTGGCCGGGCCGGTACAGGTCGGGGAGCTGTGCCGTCTCTCCGCCCGCGAGCGTCATGTCGTGCGCGCCGCAGCCGCGCGCCACCCCGGCGACGATCGCGGCCGCCGTCTCGGGCTCGAGCGTGCCGGTCGCGATGTAGTCGAGGAACGCGAGAGGCCGCGCGCCGTGCACGAGGATGTCGTTCACGCAGTGGTTCACGAGGTCCTCGCCCACCGTGTCGTGGACACCGGCGCGCGCGGCGACCAGCACCTTGGTGCCGACGCCGTCGGTGGAGAGCACGAGGACCGGCCGCTCGTAGCCCGGCGGCAGCCGGACCATCCCGCCGAACGCGCCCAGCGCGCCGAGCGCGAGCTCCGTACGCGTCTGCCGGACGAGCTCCGCGATGCGGCGCTTCGCCTCGTCGGCCGTGTCGAGATGGACGCCCGCCGCGGCGTAGCGATCGGTCACGCGCGGTTCGCCTCGTCCATGTCGAAATGCACCAGGTCCCTGAAGGCCCGCACCCGCGCGCGCACGTCGGCGAGCGTCACGTCCGCGAGCCCCTCCACGCCGAAGGCCTCGACCGCGAACGAGCCGAGCGCCGCGCCGTACACCATGGCGCGGCGCAGGCTCGCATCCGAGAGGTCGCCCGTGGACGCGAGATATCCCATGAACCCGCCGGCGAAGGCGTCGCCGGCGCCGGTGGGGTCGAACACTTCCTGGAGCGGGTAGGCGGGGACCTTGAACGTCGCCTCGGCGCTCACGAGCAGCGCGCCGTGCTCGCCCTGCTTCACGACCGTGAGCCGCGGTCCGCGCGCGAGGATCCAGCGGGCCGCCCGGTAGATGTTCCAGTCGCCCGACAGCTCGCGCGCCTCGGAGTCGTTCACCATGAGAATGTCGATGTGGCGCAGCAGCTCGAGCAACAGGTCCCGCTTCGAGTGGATCCAGTAGTTCATCGTGTCGCAGGCGACGAGCTCGGGGTGCTTCACCTGGTCGAGCACGCCGAGCTGCAGCTCGGGGTCGATGTTGCCGAGGAACACATAGCGGGCGTCGCGGAACTTGGCCGGTAGCTTGGGGCGGAACTCCGCGAATACGCCGAGCCGCGTCTCCAGCGTCTCGCGGCTGGAGAGGTCGTACGAGTATTTCGCCTTCCAGCGGAACGACTCGCCCTGCGCTCGCTCGACGCCCGACAGGTCCACGCCGCGCGCCTCGAGCGCCCGGAGGGCGCCGGGCGGATAGTCCGTCCCGATCACGCCCACCACCTGCACGGGGTGGAGGATCACGCCGGCGGCGCTGAAGAAGACGGCGGAGCCGCCGGGGGCGTCCGCCGTCTCACCGAACGGCGTCGCTACCGAGTCGAGGGCGATCGAGCCGACCACGAGCAGACCCACGCTCACATCCGATCCGGGGCGCTGATCCCGAGCAGGTGAAGGCCGTTGGCGAGCACCTGACGCACGGCGGCGGCGAGCACCAGGCGCGCCGCCTCTTCGGGCTCGCCCAGCACGCGGTACTTGTGATACCACGCGTGCGCGAGCCGGGCCAGCCCCTCGAGATAGCCCGTGACCCGGTGCGGCTCGAGCGTCTCCGCCGCGCGCGCGACGATCCCCGGAAACGCGGCCAGCTCCTTCAGCAGATCCGCCTCTTCCGGCTGAACGAGCACCCCCAGGTCCACGCCCTCGGGGCGCACGGCGGCGGGCTCGCGCGCCGCCACCCGGAAAATGCCGCTCATCCGGGCGTGCGCCATCTGCACGTAGAAGACGGGGTTCTCCTCCGTCTGGCTCTTGGCGAGGTCCACGTCGAAGACCAGGTGCGAGTCCCCCCGCCGCATCAGGAAGAAGTAGCGCACGGCGTCGCGCCCCACCTCCTCGACGAGCTCGCGCACGGTCATGTAACTCCCGGCGCGCTTGGAGATCTTCATCTCCGCGCCGCCCTTCATCACGGTCACCATTTGGTGCAGCACGTACTCGGGATAGCCCGCCGGGATGCTCATCTCGAGCGCCTGGAGCCCGATGCGCACGCGGGTCACCGTGCTGTGGTGGTCCGCGCCCTGGACGTTGATCGCGCGCGCGAAGCCCCGCTCCCATTTGTCGACGTGATACGCGACGTCCGGCAGGAAGTAGGTGTACTCGCCGCCCTTCTCCGCCCGCTTGCGCATCACGCGGTCCTTGTCGTCGCCGAAGTCCGTGGTCTTGAGCCACAGCGCGCCGTCCTTCTCGTACGTGTGGCCGGCGGCCACCAGCCGGCGCAGCGTCTGCTCGACCTTGCCGCTCCCGTACAGCGACGACTCGAGGAAGTAGACGTCGAACTTCACGCCGAAGGCCTGCAGGTCCGCGTCCTGCTCTTTCCGGAGCTCCTGCACCGCGAAGCGCCGCACCGCCTCCAGATCGGCGCCCTCCGCGTCGCCGGGATGCGCGGCGACGTAGCGCTCGGCGATGTCCCGGATGTACTCACCGTGGTAACCGCCCTCCGGGAGCGCCGCCGGCCGGCCGCGCAGCTCCTGGATCCGCGCCTGCACGCTGCGCGCCAGGCTCAGAATCTGCGCGCCGCCGTCGTTGTAGTAGAACTCGCGCGTCACGCGCCAGCCCGTCCACTCGAGCAGCGACGCGATCGCGTCGCCCAGGGCCGCCTGGCGGCCATGGCCGACGTGCAGCGGACCGGTGGGATTGGCGGAGACGAACTCGACGTTCGCGGGCCGGCCCCGCCCCGCGTCGCCCCGGCCGTACCCCTCGCCGGCGGCCAGCACGGCCGGGAGCACGCGCGCCAGCTGGGCCTCTGCCAGGAAGAAGTTGATGAAGCCGGGCCCCGCGATCTCCACCTTTTCCACGTAACCGGCGGGGAGCTCGAGCGCGCGGACCAGCTGGTCGGCGACGGCACGCGGCGGCTTCCCCAAACCCTTCGCGAGGAGGAGCGCGAGATTCGTGGCCGCGTCGCCGTGGGCCGGGTCGCGCGGAGTTTCCAGCCGGAATTCGGGGAGCGCGGACGCACCGATCTGCCGCGCCGCACGGGCAAGCGCTTCGAACAGCGGCTCGTGCGCCTTCACTTGTCGCCGGAGTCTTTTTTCTTCTTGTTCTTGGCGCCGTCGGCAGGCTTCGCGTCAGCGGGCTTCGGCTCCGCAGCCTTCGCGTCCCCCTCCGGCTCTTTCCGTGTATCGGCCGCGCGCTTGTAGTCGGTGGCGTAGAAGCCCGAGCCCTTGAAGACGAGGCCCGCGCCGCCCGAGATCTGGCGCTCGGCCATCTTGCCGCAGGTCGGGCACTTCAGCCGGCGATTGTCGGTGATCGTCGGATAGAACTTCTCGAACACATGCCCGGCGGGGCACTTGTACTCGTAGGTGGGCATCGGACAACAACTTAGCGGCGCGATGCGAACGGGTCAATGCGCGCCGTGGCCGCGCCGCTCACGAGAGCGTCATCCACGCCGCCAGGGTGGCCGTCTTTTCGTCCGCGCGCCACGGGCCGGCGACCGCGCGGCCGAGGTCGGTCACGGCACGCTTGAGCCGGGCCGCCGGCCGCTTCAACGTCGCCGCCGCGGCGGCGTACACGGCGCGCTCCACCACGGTCGAGCACGGCAGGCGCCGCGACCGCACCGCGCGGTCGAGCGCGGTGCGGAACAGCCGCCCCTCGAGCGCGTGGGCGCGGATGTGGTCGTTCGCGATCTTCGCCGGGTCGATCTGACTCCCCACCACGAGCGCGACGCGGCGCACCGCATGGCCGCCGGCCCGGTAGTCCGCGAGCAGCCGAGCGACCGACTGCCGCGTAACCTGTTCCACGATCCTGCAGAGCCGCCGCTCGACCTGCTTGGCCACTCCGGCCCGCGCGTCCATGACGGCGTGGTACGGTTGGCGCGAGGCCGGGACCGCGGGATCGCTCAGCTCGATGGTGCGTCGGTCCACCACGCGCGGCGCCCGGGCCGGACCGGCCACGAGCACGGCGGTGGCCCACCCGGATTTCACGCGCACGCCGAGCGCGTGGGCCGCCCGGCCGCTCACGGCGACAGCGACATGTCTACGTAGGTGGTTTCCGGGGGAGGCTTCACGATCGTCAGCAGCACCTGGAGGCCCGTCGTGTCCCGGGTGGGAAGTCCGCTCCCGGCGTCCGGCCGGAACCTCACGTCCAGCGGCGCGCGGGCATCGGGAACGTTCTGAACCGCGAGGCTCACGAGATAGTGCCCGGCGTTATCCGGCCGCGTGGAGTCGGTGATCACGAGCGGTGGCCCGCTGGATGGATACTGCGCGGTCGCAATGACGGTGACCACGGTGACTGGCGCCCCGGCCGCGGTGACTGTCCCCGCGACCACGCCCCGCACGATGAAAATGTTGCCCGACGGCAACTCCGTGGCGCAACCGACCACGAGCAGCAACGATGTTGCGACGGCGACGCTACGCATGGAAGCTCGCAGGGACAGAGGAGTGCGTCACAAAAAAGGTGCGCCCGGGAGCTTGGGAGCGGAAGAGGGGACGCTCCCGCCGCCGGTCTAGCGCACGAAGCTCACGTATCCGGCGAGGTTGGCGATCGCCCCGATGCGACCCTGCTGGCTGAACCCGATGCGGCGCGGGTTACCGCCAACCGGTAGCGTCTGGGCCAGCTTGCGCGAATTGAGGTTGAAGATCTGCACCACCCCCGCACTCGGAATGGTCACATAGGCCTGCCCGTCGTCCGGCGTCACGCCGATGCCGAATGCGCCGCCCGCGAGCGGAATCGTCGCCGTCACCTCTCCCGTCAGCAGCGTGATCTCATTCAAGTATCCTGCCTCATTCGCCACATAGAGGCGGTCGCCCTTGCGGGTCACGGCCATGTCCTGCGGGGTGCCCCCCACCGTAAAGGTGCGGAGTACCGTGCCGGTGAACATGTCGATCTCCGAGACCGTACCGCCGAAGGCAGCGCTTACGTAGATGATCCGTCCGTCAGGGTGCACCGCGAAGGCGTTGGGCAGAAACCCGACCTGGACGTTTCCGATGATCTGTTGGCTTTGGGTATCGATGATGTACACGGTCGTGCTGGCGGTGGCGACGAACAGCCGGCTTCCGTCAGGAGAGACTCGCACCACGAGCGGTGATCCGGCGGGCGTGAAAATGGTAGATACCTGCTGGGCGGAGGCGACGTCGATCACGCCCACGTTCTGGCTGCCCTGGTTGGTGACGTAGGCAGTGTTACCGTCGGGAGAGAACGCAAGCCCGGTCGGGCTCTCGCCGGTCGGAATGAAGCCGTCCAGCGTACGGGTCTGCGTGCTGGTGATACCGACGCCGGCGTTATACGCCTCGGTGAAATACGTCAGCCCGTCGTCGCGCACGGCGATGCCGTAGGCGGGCGGGGTGGGCACGCTGTCGAGTACCAGGCCGGTCGGGTGTGTCGGCGGCTGCCCGCAGGCGGGACCCTGAGCGTCCATCACCACGCCCGGTGTCGCGGGTGGGAATGCAGAACTCGGCTGAGTGGTGGGTGCATCGGACCGGCACGACGAGACAGTGAGCGCGGCGCTACACAGGAGGAGACCTGCAACCGTGGTGCGATGCATGAGGGCCTCGGCGAGTTGGGGTAGTGAACTCTGGTGGCCGGGCAGCGTCACGTCGGCGCCGCAAGTTGCGGACGAGCGAAGCACACTACGTCTCTGACCGCGACTTGTTGTGTTGGAGCAACGAGCGTATCAGTGCGAAGCGCCTAGGGATACGGGCGAGCAGAACGGCGTGCCGCGTCGGCGCCACATCAACAGCGGCAGCCCTCTAGCCCAGATAGTCGCGCGCGATGCGGCCCCCGGCGTACATGCCGAAACCGGTGCCGACGAGGCTGAGCACGAAGGCAGTCATGACGCCGACGCGGGCGCCGAGCCACCAGCCGACGGCCCCGCCGACGGTCGCGCCGATCAGGGCGAAGAGCTTGGACATGAGCCTATCGCGGCCACAGCCATCCGAACGTGCCGGCCGTGAGGAGCGCGTAGATCAACCCGTCTACCGTCGCCTTGATCGTCGTGACCCAGGAGCGGTGGTACCAGATCGACATCTGCCAGAGCGCCACCGAGTACGCTACGAAGGCGGTGACCCCGGCGAACCGGAAGACCTGCAGGTACGCCGCGCCGGCGGGCAGCGCGCGCCCCGCGACGTACGCCGCGAAGCACCCTACGACAACGGAATAGAGGAACCACATCACCAGGTTCTTCCCCATCGACATGGACCCGCCCGGGAACACGGTGAACATCACGACCGGGCCCTTCTTGAACTTTTCGACGAACTGCGGGGAGCGCATCTCCTGTCTGCTGGATGGGCGTGGCATCATGTAATCTCCCGGCGGGATGGCCAGCGGGCGGAGCGCATCCATCACGCGGTCTTCGTTCGGCAGCTTGGGGTAGTCGCTCTTGTGCCAGGGCAACACCGTGTGGATGACCGAGCTGAGCACGAAGACGAGCACCGACGACAGCAGGATCGGGAGCCACAGTGCGGAGAGCCCAACCATGACGACCTCCTGTGAGGTGGCGAGTGAGCCGAAAATGGTGTGTGGGGAGGTTGGGGCGCAACTCAGGGTCAGCATCGATCACTCGAGCTGTCCCTCAGCTCGCGACCTTCGCCGGCTAATAGACGCCGGGAACGAGCCGGGCGGAAATCGACAGGCGATTCCAGGCATTGATGGCCGCCACCGCCAGCGTCAGGGCGCACAACTCCTTCTCGCTGAAGTGCGGTCGGACTCCCTCGTAGCCGTTGATCTGCGAGGCCCTGAGTCTGGCCAGATGAAGCAGGGACTCTTCCAGTCCACATCCCTGGAGGTACTGATCGAGGGCGTCCATGGCTTCGTACACGCCCGGGGCGGCCTTGGCGTAGTGGAGGCGTGGTTTCATGCGTTCTCCCGAGAGCGGGGTGGATGGAGCACGTCGCAGATCGTTTCCACTAGTTTGTCTTCGCGGTCTGGGTCCTCCGATTGCCTAGCCCAGATCGTAGGTGAGGGTCATCGGATGCTCCATGCCGTGCCCCACCGCGGTGGCGCCCTCGCCGCGCAGGCCGCGAAGCTCTCCCGTCCCGGAGCCGGGCACCACGGAATAGGACTCCTTCGCCACACCGCCCTCGAATACGCCGGTGCGCTGCAGCACGAAGGTGCCGGCCTTCCCGGCGAGCCGGCCGACCACACGCTCGAGCCCGACGAACGTCGCCGAGCCGTCGCTCCGGTACATCATCAAGTACTCCACCTGCCCCTCGCCCTCGATGTCACCCGTGAAGGTCTTGGTGACGCTGGCCCGAGTGAGCTTGGGCAGATCCTTGCCTTCACTGTAGGGCTTCTCGTCCCAGTTCTTGATGGCGAACCGGGCGTTGGCACCTCTTTGCATGTTTCCACCTAGGGTGTGATGAGCCGCTCCCGTCCGTCCTTGAGACGCTTGGGGGCTCGGTTGCGCCAGGCGATCACGAGCGCTTCGTGAACGGCGGCCTTCTTGGCAGCCTGCAACCGGACATTTGTGGCACCAGCGCGACCCCAAGCACCCTTGACGGGCGCGAACGCCACCGGTTGCGCTCGGACGAACAGCTCCCGCTGCTCGGGCGTGAGCTTGACCATGCCCCACCCGCTGCGAGGATAGCCCAGCGTCGCGAAGATCCGGCCCCCGACGCGAAAGTCCGGGTGGCCCATGTGAGCGGCTTCGGACACCTGCGGTAAACTCAGGGCGATGCTTCGAAACTCGCGGGGCGTCACGGGGTGTTAGGTCACGAGATAAGCCTTCATGGAAGCGCGCCCGGTTTGAGACGTTGGTGCAAGGAATGACTGCTGCCTCACGGATCGCGCCTAAGCTGTGGGCGACGCGGCGGCCGGCGCAAGGTCGTGAGCGTGAGTCGGTCCGCAACAGAGCATGCCTACTGGCGCTTAGGAGCGGGGCAGGCGAACGTCGCAGCACCTCTATCGACAGGTCGAGATCGAAATCCATAGTTGGCGCCTAACGGATGTCATGTTGGCGGCAACGAGCCCGCGCGCCGTCTCGGAAATCACGGCATCACTGAGGATAATGAGGCTGCTGCGCTCGGGCACTCCCCGGTTCGCGTCGGTCGGACCTCGAGAATCTGGTCGACGAGAAAGTAGTGTCGGCTGTAATAGATGCTGCCAGAATCCTCCCGAATTCCACGGAGGCGAACGAACAGGCGCTGGTACGGGCTCGTGGCGTTCAGCCCGTAGCGCGTGACCAGCGTGGCATCACTGACGTGCCAGATGGTGGTGGGTAGGTCGCAAGGGACGAGGTTCCCCTCGTGGTCGTGGACGTAGAGGCCGCGGACCTCGATCGGGCGTTGGCACGCCAATAATAGAAGACTGGAGCTTACGAGGAGGCTGAGTACCCGCATGGGTCGCCACGAAAGGATAGGCGATCCGTCCCCCAGCGCAACTGTCAGGGACGTCGGTTAGTTGTGGCGACGGCGGCCGACCGGTCACCCACGTCCCGCCGACCTCACCAACAGCGTCGTTGAAGGGGAGCTGGCCGTCACCTCGCCGCCTGAAGTAGAACCCTAGCGCTGTGGGTCCGCTCGGCGCGTTCCCGGTCCTTTCGCCAGCAGCCGTTCGGCGAAGTCCAGCCGCTCCTGCGTCTCGCTCAGCTGCTGCTGCAGCGTGTCCAGCTCGGCTTCGAGCGCTTCGAGCCGGGCTGGGAGCTCGCTCCGGTCCGGGCGCTGCCGCAGCCGCTGGGCCCATAACCCGAACCCCAGCGCGAGCGCCGCGTGAATCGTGGCATGCCACGGCTCGGCCACGATCGCGACACTGACCAAGTTGAAGACGCTCAGCACGACGGCGATCGGGTACCAAATCGCGGGCTTGAAGGTCATGGCGACATCCCTTACGGCGATCACCGCCTGTTAGCTTCAAATGCTGTCATTCGGCACCTTGCTGAACGTGCCGCCGTCTCACGGATCGCGCCTAAGGTGCGGCGTGCGGCAGCCCCACGCTACAGATCCTTCCGGAAGCACCGCACAAGACCGACCTCGATGAACCCGAGCGCGCGGTGGGCAGCGGCACTGACCTCGTTGTCTGGCTGCGCGTCCGACGCAAATTCACTGCAGCCCTGCGAACGTCCCCACCCCTCCGCCGCCACGATCAGCGCCTGGCCGACGCCGCTGCGACGAGCCTTCGGCACGACGAACCATCCCTCGAGGTACGCCACACGGTTGCTCCCGCAGCCCTCGGCGTACGCACGAATCGATAGCTCGGCGAGTCCGACCGGGCACCCTGCGCCATCCTCAGCGAGGAGGACTGCGAGCGGCTCCCGCGCGTCGCCCGCAAAGAAGCGGTCGATGTCTTCACGGTGCTCGGCTTCGGAGCCCTCGGGCCAAAGGGCGCGGCGCAACTGGAGCCACGCGGCGGCGTCCCGCGGTTGGGCGGGTCGAACAGTGATCATTGAAGGGCGTGCCGCTGCCTCCCCCTAGCCGCCCGGGTTCCATACGAACGAGTCCCGCGCGCTATACAAGACCTCTCCGCTCCCAGTACGAACCGTCACGACCGCAGACACGGCCGGGGTATCAAGTCGGTTCGTCGCCAATCGCGTGAGAAACCTGCCCTCGATCGTGACGATACCCACCTGAGGGTAGTCACACCGGAGGTGGATCGTAACAGCACTGATGGTAGCCTCCAGGCAGGGCGCCGGCTGCTCAACACCGGAGGTCCGTTGGGCGAATGTGACGAGAGCCTCCGGACGAAGGCTGAAACCGGTGAATTGGAAACGACCGACCGAAAAGCCATAGCCCGGGACATAGTGCCCTTCGGCGTCTGCCTGAAGCGCTGGCTTGCGCGGCTCCACGGCCGGTGGTGGCGCAGGCTGTTCGGAGATGGACCTGGGCGTGCGCAGTCGGCGTAGGACGACAACGCCAACCGCGAGAACGACCGCGACGAGTAGAAGGCGACGCTTGCGGGACACGAGCCTAACGGACCGGGCTTAGCCTCGCCACGAAGACACGTTTCCCACAGCGCTCATCCGCGCTTCTCCCCGGCCCCCAACGCTGAGCGATCCCGGGCCTGGGCCAATAGTCGCTCGGCAAAGTCAAGGCGTTCTTGAAGCTCTGCGAGCTGAGTTGACTGATCAGTCAAGGTGGTCTGGGCGTCGTCCAGCGCGGCGGCGTGCTGCTCCAAGCGCTGCTTGATCTGGGCTAGCTCGGATCGCGAGCCTCCACGTCCGGCTACTGCCCCGGCGATTGCCTTCGCCACCAGTACCATGGTGGTAGCGGCGATTGTCAGAGCCATGATGAAGACGGGTTCACTCATGTCGGGGATGCCTCCAGCGGCTGCAGGACGTTCCGCGCGCCGTGTCGTTGAACGATAGTGCGTGTCCGCCAGGGCACAACACTACACCGAGCCCCACCTTAGGCTCCCTGGACGGCTCTCTCACCCGGTTGTACTTTGGCGGCGCCGATCGAAATTCGCATGATGACAGGATGATCCCACTGCTGCTCATCGCGGCGCCCACTCTAGTCGGAATCGCCGGCTTCGCGGGCCTCCTCCATCTGATCCCCCGGCTCGGCGCCGCCGGGACCGGCATCGGCGCTTGGCTCTGCCGCGCCCCGGGACTAGACCTTGTCGTCTCCCTCTTTACGTGGATCCCCCCCACCGTCCTGGGAATCGTCCTCGGCTGGCGCGGCGTGGTGGGATCGATCGTCGGGCAGGTGCTGGGGATGCTGGTCTGGATGTTCGCCCACGAACTTGCCAACCGCAAGCATCTGAACGGGCCGCGCATCGTCACCTTCCTCAACCGCACCGTCGGACGGCTCAACAACCACATCGCTCTCTGGGTGACTGCGGCCGCCCTCCCCTGCTTCATCTTCATCCGCGTGGCGGAACTCTGCATCTACCCGATCCTCACGCCGCTCGTCGGCCTGCCGCGATACCGCCACGCGGACTGGGTGAACGTCAGCCGCCAGAAGTTCAACGGCTTGGTGGGACACGACCTGATCTGGTGCCTGTACTGTGATTGGATGACCGGCGTGTACGCCCTCGGCGCGGAAATGCTGCGCAACGTCGAGAGTTTCTGGTGCCCCATTCGCTTCGCCAGCGGGAAGAAGTGCGAGAACTGTAAACTCGACTTCCCGGACATCGACGACGGATGGGTCGCGCCGGAGGCGACGATGGGCGACGTCGTGGCGACCTTGGAAAAGATGTACGGTGCGCCGGCGACAGCGGACCTGCCGCGCGACCAGCGACACCCGTGGTTCGGGCACCCGGTCCGGCTGACGGTGGAGGGAAAGGCGCCTTGAACGAACTCTTGAGCGACAGTCTAGACTGCGCTATGTCCGAGCGGCCGGCCGCAACCCTGACTGAACAGTCGGTCCCGAACTGTCGAGCTGGATCTCAATGCCCCCAACCAAGCGAGCGACAAAGTTGTAGAGGGCACACCCAATGGCGGTGCAAACGAACCCAATGATTCCATAGAGCACGGGAAGTACCAAGGCGAATCCCACACCAAACCCTGTCTGTTTGGGTGACAGGGCGGCTGCGATGAAGAAGAACGGGAGGAAGATGAGGCCCATCAAGAGATAGAGCACACCTAGCACCTTGGCAGTCTGACCGATTGAGAACCGGCTGAGTCGGTGAGCCATGGGGCCTCCTGAACTGGAGTGGGCGACGTCGTACGGGTGCTGCCTAACGGACTGCGCTTAAGCCGCGGCGCCGAGACCGGGCGGCGCCGTGTACTCCCGGTGTCTTGATCTTGATTCCCATGGGTCGATCCCCCTCATGGCGCGGGTAAGAGACGAGGGAACTCTCCGGAACAGGCGCACAAGAGCAATTCTTCCCAAGACCGGGCGCCGGCAGCTTCAAGCGCTTGTCAGGCGGCGGGGCTTTGTCTCCTAGTGCCACACGCTTACGATGATCGGTATCACAAGCATTTTCACGAGCCAGTCACCGGCATGAATCGCGGCCACCTTCCACGGGATGTTCTCCCAGAGGACCGATCCCGTGAGAAGGATCACCGGGAACCCGATCCACAAGAAGAGGCCGAAGTGCACCGCGCCCAGCCAACTGCTAACGCCGAGTAGAGCCACGAAGCGAGCGATCACATAGGCGAGGACGAGGCAGCGCACTAACTCGATGAGCAGCTTCCCCGCGGGCATCTTCGCACCAGCCATCGCCGCGACCGGGTCCATGCCGCGCAGCCGCATCCACGGCTTGAAGAACAGCAGGGGACTGTACCAGAGCCAGCCCAGCACGAACACCGCGACGGCCGCCACGAGGACGGCCAGGTAGTTCACGTGCGCCATCGGTCACCCTCTCCCTTCACTGTGGGAATCGCGACCACGGCGCTTCCCGCCCGCCGCAGGTTTCGGCCGCCGCCGCGGTGGCGGCAGCGCCGCTACATGGCGCCAGGACTCCGTCACTACGTCCGCAAAGAGCGAGCGCGGCACTGCCGCTAACCGAATGAGGACGGCCGGATAGTGTCGGTAGTGCTCGGTGAAGAAGAAGGCGCCGGGGTCGAGTTGCATCAGGACGTCACGCTCGCCGATGGTCCCCAACTGCAGCACCAGAACCGTATCGTCATCCCGGAATCGCGCCAGAAAGCGGCCATTGAGAAGGAAGGAGGGCATGCCATACGAGCGGCCCTCCGCGACGTTCGGGAGCCGCAGCAACAGGCGGCGCGCGTCTTGGACCCGGACTCCACGAGGTTGGGCTTTCTGGGCACGATACTGGCTTGGCATGCTCGCGGCCACCTAACGGATCGCGCCTAAGCTGCGGGGCGAGCGCTGGCGGGCGCAAGCGGCCTGTGGTGCGGTATCGGGCAGCTGGTGGGCAAACGTACGCTACTTCTGAAAGCAGGCCCCGTCACCTTGAGGCGCTTGTTAGGCGGCCTCCTCAGACACCGGATCATAATACGCGCCTCGCGCAGGGACCGCGAACAAGGTCTGCGCCTGCTGAAGGAGGTCGGGGGGAATCCGGGACACAGAGGCTCGGTGTGCTTCCACGCTGTCCCACACCTCGATGATAGCTAGTCGACTTTGGTCGTCGCGCTGGACCAGCAGCTCGCACGCACGACAGCCTGGAGCGTCAATGATGCGAGCAATGACCGAGCGAAGAAAGTCGCGGAGCGCCACGGCCTTGTCCGGCTTGGCTTGGAACTCGTTTATCCGGGTGATCGGCATGACACGTACCGGTATGGTGAGGCCGCCTAACGGATCGCGCTTAAGCTGCGGGCGACTCGCCCGCCGGCGCAAGAGTAGGGGACGAACAGTCCGCGCCCGCCAGGGCACAAACACTCCGGGTCCCTTAAGGCGATCACCGCCCGCCAGCCTTAAGCGCTTGTTAGGCAGCGATTCGCGCGTGTGGTAGGTCAGGTCGCGCCAGCATGTAACGGGGTCGCAAACCACCAACGGTGGCCCTCCGGGTCTCGCGCGCTATACTCGCGTTGGCCATAGGGCTGGTCCTCGGGCTCGCGCTCGATAACGGCGCCGTGACGACGAGCGTGCTCGCAGTGCGCATCTACGTCGTCAACGTGGACCACCAGGCCGGAGCTGGCGACGTTCGCTGTTCGCGGCGAGGCCAGATTATGGGCCGCTGTAACGCGGTGGAGCCAAATCGGCATCGTGCCCGCGCGGACCTCAGCATGAACAGGGCGGCCCTGATCGTCGCGTTCAATGCCGCCGCTCACGAAGCCGAAAGCCGTGACGAGGAAATCGTGACCTGCAGGAATATCCTCGTAGACTAGAACGGGAATGATTCGCCGAGGCGTGGGCATGAGGCTCCTGTTCTGCGGTGTGGGAATCGCTGCGTAACGGATCGCGCTTAAGCTGCGGCGCCGACCTCCGCCGGCGCCACGGTGATTGAGACTACCGCGCAGCGCGCCGGCGCACAAACGCAATTCCTCCCCAGCCCGGGCGCCGGCAGCCTCAAGCGCTTGTTAGGCAGCCGGCGTTTGCGAACCGGGGCCACCTTCACGGTACTCCATATAGGTGAGCGATCCCGCACTCGGTGTAAAGCCGAGCTTCGCGTAGAGCGGCGCCGCGTCGCGTGTCAGCAAGCTGACTCGCCGGAGTCCCTGAAGCTGCGGGTGGGCCAACATTGTCTCAGATAACCATGTGCCGATGCCCCGTCTGCGATGGGCCTCGGCCACGACCACGTCCGTCCAATAGGCGTAGGTCGCGAGGTCGGTGACGGCCCGCCCGAAAGCGATCAGCGTTGGCCCGTCGAAAACGGCGAAGCAGATGGAATTCTGAAGTGCCCGGGCGAGTACCTCGGGTGTCAGCAAACTGCCCCAGTAGGTCGTGCGAAGCAGGGCGAGTACGGCAGCGTGATCGAGGTGCTGACGGTCGGTGGACAGGCGGAGCGCGCCGCGTCGGACCTCGATTGGGACATCCTGCATGAACTCACTATCCTCGGGCGGGGGCCAGTGCCGAGATCAGTCCTCAGCTTACCGCTTTCTTCACGAGCGCGCCGATCCTTCCCGCTTCGGTGGCAGTCAACTCCTTCAGCGCGAAGGCGACCGGCCACATGGCACCTTCGTCGAGGTTCGCCTTGTCGCTGAAGCCGAACGTGGCGTACCTGGTGTTGAACTTCTGCGCGCTTTGGAAGAAGCAGACGACCTTGCCGTCCTTAGCATATGCGGGCATTCCGTACCAGAGTCTCGGCGAGAGGGCTGACGCGCTTGCTTTGATGATTGCATGGAGCTGCTTGCCCATGGCGCGTTCCGGTTCCGGCATCTCGCCGATCTTCGCGAGGACGGCGTCTTCCCCGTCCGCCTTGTCCGCGCGCGGGCCGCGGCGCGCCGCCGCCTTCAGCTCTTGGATACGCTCCTTCATCGCGACTCGTTCCTCGTCCGTGAATCCCTTGAACTTCTTGCCGATCGCGGTAGTGCTCTTGGCGGACTTCTGCGTTTCCTTCTTTGGGCTCATGGAAGCATCCTCATACTGATTTAGGTTGGAACCTCGCCGCAGTTCGAATGCGGACCCGCGCTATCATGATAGGCGCCGCCTAACGGGGCGCGCTTAAGCTGCGGCGCGCTGAAGAAAGATCCATTCCCTAATCTACGCGCGCCGCCAGCTTCAAGCGCTTGTTAGGCACCACCCGCAGCTGGCCGGGTCGACTCCATCGAGTTGTTAGGCGCCGCTTTGACTATCCATTGAATGGCTCGTAGCGAAGAATCACGCAGCCCGACTTCAAAGGTCTTGCTTCCAGCAGCTTCATTCTTGAGCTTTTCGGGGCGGCTTTGAACAGGGGATTGCCGGCGCCAAGGACTACGGGTGTGAGTCCAAGCCGGTATTCATCAATCAAGCCGTGCGGCATGAGGCTTGATGAGAGGGCGGCGCTCCCGAAGATGAAGAGATCCTTGCCGGACTGCTGCTTCAGAGCCGCAACCTCCGCCTGGGCATTGGCCTTCACCAGGCGGGTGTTGCTCCATCCTGCTTGGTGGAGAGTCGTTGAGAAGACAACCTTGGGGATGCTGTTCATGAAATCGGCAACTTCGCCGGTAGCGGTAGGCCAGTAGCTGACCATAACCTGATACGTCACTCGGCCGAACAGGAGCATCCCGGCGGATTTCAGTGTCTCCGTGGAAAACCGCTCCAATTCCTCGCCCCAGACATAGTCGTGCCAGGCAATGTCTCCAGCCTTTGGGCCCTCGAAGAAGCCATCAATGGTAACCATGTTCCACATGATGAGCTTTCGCATCTCTACCTCTTGATCTGTCGTTAACCCTGGTCGGGTGATCGCGGTCAACTGAAGCGGCGCCTAACGGATCGCGCTTAAGCTGCGGCGCGCTGAAGAAAGATTCATTCCCCAACCTACGCGCGCCGCCAGCTTCAGGCGCTTGTTAGACGGCGCGGTCAACACCACGGCACCCGGATAATCATCACAGCACATCGCCGGACGCCACCTCACTTGTGCTGCGCCCCGGTCTGCGCCTCTCGAAGCCGATGCGCACGAAAGAACGCCCACATCAGGCTCGATGCGTCGATACTGTTGCTGGTGCGCCCGACGAACCATTCCGGCAGCGGTTGGCCACCGGGCCAGGTGTGGCCTCCTCCTTGAATGGTGTAGAGCACCACCGCCGCGTCGTCAGCGCACTTCGTGTATTCGAGGCGCGTGACGTCCGTCGCGACCACAGAATCGACCGGATTCGTTCCGCAGCGGTTTCTTCGGGCCCAACTCGCCGTAAAGGCACGGACGCCCTGAAATCGCTGAGGGGCAACCCACGAGAACCCTCCCTTGTACGGAGCAGCCGCATCGGCGGTCCCGTGAAACGCGATCATCGGCACCGGTCGCAGGTCC
>Ga0209157_1000018_pt1 | contig 143299 bp, 134 predicted proteins | sample GraSoiAngelo_135_FD_185892 | JGI IMG/M metagenome (GOLD analysis project Ga0209157, IMG submission 185892) | Grasslands soil microbial communities from the Angelo Coastal Reserve, California, USA - 14_0929_05_40cm (SPAdes) (version 2) | ecosystem: Environmental > Terrestrial > Soil >... | reverse complement strand
CCGCCTCTGGCCCCGGCTCAACGCGACTACTTCTTCACGAGCTCGCATCCACCCTGATCGAGGGGGCGGAACGCCTGCTCCGCGGGAATCGTCGCGCGGATCTTGTAGTAGTCCCACGGGTACTTCGACTCCGAAGGCTTCTTGACCTCGACGAGGTACGCGGGGTGGATCTTGCGGCCGTCGGCGCGAATCGTCCCCTTGCCGAAGAGCGGATCGTCGGTGGGCATCTCCTTCATCTTGGCGATGACCTTGGCGCCGTCGTCGCTCTTCAGCGCCTCGACCGCCTTCAGGTAGTGCAAGGTCCCCGCGTAGACGCCGGCGTGGATCATCGTGGGGTGGATCTGCCGATTGCGCTCGGCGAAGCGCTTGGCGAACGCGCGCGTCTTGTCGTTCATGTCCCAGTAGAAGGTCTCGGTGAAGGTCAGTCCCTGGGCCTTCTCGAGGCCGAGCGCGTGGACGTCGGTGAGAAAGACGAGCAGGCCGGCGAAGCTCTGGCCGCCCTTCACGATGCCGAACTCGGCGCCCTGCTTGATGGCGTTCGTCGTGTCGCCGCCGGCATTGGCCAGACCGATGACCTTTGCCTTCGAGGCCTGCGCCTGCAGCAGGAAGGACGAGAAGTCTTGCGTGTTGAGCGGGTGGCGCACCTTGCCCAGCACCTTGCCGCCGTTCTTCAACACGACCGCCTCGACGTCGCGCTCGAGCGCGTGGCCGAAGGCGTAGTCGGCGGTGATGAAGAACCACGTGTCGCCGCCGGTCTTCACGACCGCCGTGCCGGTGCCGTTGGCGAGCGCCCAGGTGTCGTACGTCCAGTGGATGGTGTGGGGCGAGCATGCCTTGCCGGTGAGGTCGGACGTCGCGGCCGAGGAGACGATGAAGGCCTTGCCCTTGTCGCGCGTGATCTGATTGATGGCCAGCGCGACGCCCGAGTTGGGCACGTCCATGATCATGTCGACCTTCTCGGCGTCGTACCACTGGCGCGCGATCTGCGAGCCGACGTCGGCCTTGTTCTGATGGTCGGCGAAGACGACCTCGACCTTGAGCCCTTTCGCGGCCGCGCCGAAGTCCTCGACGGCCATGCGGGCTGCGACCACCGAGCCCTGGCCGGCCAGGTCGGCGTAGAGGCTCGACTGGTCGTTGAGCACCCCGATCTTGACGACGCCGTCGGAGATCTGAGCGAGCGCCGGGCTCGCGCCCAGGCTGAGGACGGCCAGAAGCGCCACGATGCGTGCGATGGTCATGCTCTCCGCTCCTTTGCGATCGACGTGGGTCAGCGGGGACTATACCCCGAGGTAGTCGTGCAGCTTGGTCATGTTCGCTTCCAGCTCGGCGTTGGGAATCATGTCCACCACCCGGCCGTGCTCCATCACGTAGTGACGGTCCGCGACGGTGGCGGCGAAGCGGAAGTTCTGCTCGACGAGCAGGACCGTGAACCCCTCTTGCTTGAGGCGGCGCAAGGTGGCGCCGATCTGCTGGACGATGACCGGGGCCAACCCCTCGGTCGGCTCGTCGAGGAGCAGGAGCCGGGCGCCCGTCCGCAAGATGCGCCCGATCGCCAGCATCTGCTGCTCGCCGCCCGACAGCGTGGTCCCGCCCGCCCGGAGACGCTCCTTCAGATTCGGAAAGAGCTCGTAGATCGCGTCGACGCCGAGACCGCCGGCGCGGACCGTCGGCGGCAGCCGGAGGTTCTCCTCGACGGTGAGGCTCGCGAAGATCCCGCGCTCTTCCGGGCAGAACGCCAGCCCGAGCCGCGCGATCCGGTTCGACGGCAGGCCGATCAGCTCGCGGCCCTCCAGGCGCACCGAGCCGCGCCGGCGGCTCACGATGCCCATGACCGACTTGAGCGTCGTCGTCTTGCCGGCGCCGTTGCGACCCAGCAAGGTCACCGTCTCGCCGGAGCGAATGTCGAAGTCGACGCCGTGCAGCACGTGCGACTCGCCGTACCAGGCGTGGAGGTCGTGGACCGCGAGCAGGGACTCAGGCATGGCCCGAACCCATGTAGGCCTGGATCACCTCGGGGCTCCGCGCGACGGTCCGGTAGTCGCCCTCCGCGAGCACCTCCCCGCGCGCCAGCACGGTGATCGTGTCCGAGAGGTTCTCGACCACGCTGAGGTTGTGCTCGACCATCAGCACCGTGCGGTTCACCGCGACGCGCTTGATCAGCGCCGAGATGCGCTCCACGTCCTCGTGCGCCATGCCGGCGGTGGGCTCGTCGAGCAGCATCATCTCCGGGTCGAGGGCGAGGGTCGTGGCGATCTCGAGCGCGCGCTTGCGGCCGTAGGGCAGCTCCACCGCGAGCGTGCGCGCGAACGGCGCGAGGCCGACGGCGTCGATCAGCTCGAGCGCGCGGCCGTTGAGAGAGTCGAGCACGCGCTCGGACCGCCAGAAGTCGAAGGAGCCGCCGCGCTTGCGCTGCAGCGCGACCCGCACGTTTTCCAGGACCGACAGGTGCAGGAACACCGCCGAGATCTGGAACGAGCGCACGAGCCCCAGGCGCGCGATGTCCGCGGGTCGGGAGCCGGTGATCTCGCGGCCGTTGAAGCGAATGCGCCCGCGCGTCGGGGTCAGGAAGTGGGTCAACAGATTGAAGCAAGTCGTCTTCCCAGCGCCGTTGGGCCCGATGAGCGCGTGGATCGTCCCGCGGCGCACCCGCAGCGCCACGTCCTTGACCGCGACGAACCCGTGGAACTCCTTGGTGAGGCCCTCGGTCTCGAGGATGACGTCGTCAGCCATCGCGGGACGGCCCGCTCGGTGGCGGATCGAAGCGGGCCTCGCGCTTCTCGCGCCACGCCCGGTTGGCCTCGTCCATCTCCCACGACCGCGCGCACTCGTCCTGCGCCCGCAGCACCTCCTCGAGGCTCGCGCGCGGGTCGCGGTGAAACGACTGGTGGAGCAGCCGCTTGGTGTGGGCGGTCGCGGTGGGCGCGGCGGCGCGCGCCTTGTCGATGATCGACGCGAGGGTCCGGTCGAGCTCGGCGGGCGCGCACACCCAGTTGACGAGCCCGAGCGCCTGCGCCTCGGCCGGGCTCACGTGATCGTTCAGGAGCGCGAGCTCCTTGGCCCGGCCGACGCCGACCACGCGCGCCAGCCGCAGCACCGCGCCGTCGGGGACGAGGCCATGACGCGTGGCGCCCAGGCCGAGCACGGCGTCCTCGGTCGCCAGCCGCAGGTCGCAGCCGAGCGCCAGCTGCAGGCCGCCGCCGATCGAGTAGCCGTGCAGGACGGCCACTGTGATCTTCGGCATGTCCTCCAGACAGTCGAGCGCGCGGTTCCAGTGCCGGAAGAACGCCTCGCCGATCGTTCCCGCGGCGAGCGCGGTGCGATCCATCCCCGAGCAGAACGCCCGCCCGGCTCCGCGCACCACCACCTGTCTCGCGCGCCGGTCGGCGGCGGCGGTCTCGGCGTGATCGGCGAGCGCGGCCGCGAGCTCGGTGGATAGCGCGTTGAGGACCGCCGGCCGGTTCAAGGTGATCCAGCCGACCCCATCTCGCGCTTCGTACGTGACAGGCGACTCGGTCATCTACTTGTGACGCTCGCCTCGCACGGCGGGGCCCCAGCCCCGCGACGTGCTGCGGCTCGCACGACTCTCTTGACGCTCGCCTCGCACGGCGGGGCCCCAGCCCCGCGACGTGCTGCGGCTCGCACGACAATTGTCGAGAAGACTCACGAAGTTGTACGATCACCGCGTGTGGATGGAAAGTCAAGGCGGTGCGCGGCCGCAGCGCCACGCGCGAGGCGCGCCTGCAAAAGGAGGCCATGCGCCATGCCGGTGATCACGCGCCGCCGGTTTCTCAGGGCCGCCTTCGCGACGGGAGCGACGCCGCTGCTCGCGCGCGCCGCCCGCGCGCAGAGCTCGGTCAAGATCGGGAGCGCCGTGCTCGGAGACTACTCGATGGCCGGCCCGGTCATCGTGGCCCTCGAGCAGGGAATGTTCCGGGCCGAGGGCCTCGAGGTCGAGTACGTGCCCTTCCGCGGCGGCCCCGATCTCCTCAAGGCGGTGATGGCCGGCGAATGCCTCATCGGGATCACCGGCAGCACCGACATCCTCGTCTTCCGCGAGGCCGGCTCGCCGATCAAGATGATCGCGACCCACACCGAGGGCAACCACTTCACCCTGAACGTGGCGCCCGACGTCCAGAAGGTCGGCGACCTGCGCGGCAAGGCGATCGGCGTCACGCGCGCGGGCGCGACCACGTGGGTCTTCGCCCGCATGGTCGCCAAGAAGGAGGGCTGGGATCCCGACCGAGACGTGCAGGTCGTCGGCCTCGGCGGCCTCGACGCGCAGCTCGCGGCGATGGCGCGCAAGGAGATCGCCGCCTACGTGTGGGGCGACGGCGGCGCGGTGACCGAGCTCCAGGGCAAGTCCAAGGTCCTCATGCGGCTGGACTCGGTGACGCCGAAGTGGATCAGCCAGATCCAGTACGCGTCGGAGGATGCGATCGCCAAGCAGGCCGACGCGATCCGGAAGAGCCAGCGGGCGCTCTTCCGCGCGCTCAAGCTCATGCGCGACAACCCGAAGGAGGCGGCCGGGCTCGTGTCGAAGAAGCTCGGCTGGAGCCCGGAGGCCGTCCTCGGCGCGCACAAGATCTCGGGTCCGCTGCTGCCGGTCGACGGCAGCATCAACGTCGAGGCGCTGGGCGTGATGCAGGAGACCCTGCTCGAGTACGGCCTCATCAAGAAGAAGCTCCCGCTCGACGCCCACTACACACGGGAGTTCACGCCTGTCAGGATTTAGGGCCGCGCTCCTCGCGGCGCTCGTGCTCGGGGCGGCGCCGGGCGCCGCGTCCGGACAGGTCTTCGTCGCGACTCAGCCCAAGCCCGAGTTCACGATCGGCCCGCTGTTCATCCGGGCCAATGTCGAACCCAAGCACGGGCCGATCGAGGTCAGCGTGCTGTGGAGCCTCGTCGTGCCGGCGACGAGCAGCGGCTCGCTCGCGCAGGATCTTTATCTGCTGTGGCCCGGCGAAGTGGACGGCGAGCCCGTGGCCGGCCCGCCCGATCCCGAGATACGCCGCACGGTCGAGGCGCGCGGATTCCAGGTGACACACGAAGGGCGGCTGCCGCTCGCGGCACGCGCGATCTACTCGGGGCGCGATCGGCCGAAGCCCGAGCCGATCGCCGGCGGCGCGCCATTCGTCACCTTCACCCGCGAGGCCGGCCCGCTCGGTCAGGGCGCGCCGGCCAGCTGGATCCGGATTCGGTGGACGCCGCGGCTCATCGACCGCGCGTGGCTCATCGAGCTCCGGATGCGTCTGACCGGGCTCCGGCGGCAGAAGCAAGCCACCTGGCTCGAGAACGCGCTCTGGGGCGAGCGTCACGTGGTCACCTTGAGCTTCAACGACGTCCGGACGCGCGCGACCTTCCCGATGTACCTGGCGTATCGCGATCGCGTCGTGCACCTGGCCGACGATCCCTCGCAGCTCATCGTGAGCTTCGCGGACGCCGACCACCTGAAGATCCACGAGGTGTATCCGGGCTCGAGCCAGCGACGCTCCAGCGAGACCCGGCGGGCGACCGAGATCGTCTCGGCCTACCTCGATCCGTCCGAGGGCATCCGGCCTCAGGTGCTGTCGGTGCAGTTCGGGTACTTCACGGGCTGGAAGGCGTGGTCGCCCCTGCTCTTCGCGACGGTCTTCTTCGTCCTCGGCAATCTGGCCGGCCCGCTGGTCACGATGCTCGTCAAGACCGTCGGCGCGCGACTCCAGGGGCGCATTCAGTTCGGGCCGCCCGGCGGCGCGCCGGGCCAACGCGAGACCGGGACGATCGTGTCGCGCGAAGCGCTCGCGCTCATCTCGCCCGGCGAGACGACGCACGCCGAAGTCCTCAAGCTGTGCGGGCCAGATCCGGAGGAGCGCGAGCGCCTGAGCGAGCCCGGACGCCGCACCCTCGTCTATCGCGGGCGCCGCGTGGTCCCCCACCGCCAGCGCCGGCTCGGGTGGCTGGCGACCGTGCACCGCTGGGACGTCGAGCACCACGAGGTCGAGATCGAGCTCGAGGGTGACCGCGTGCTCGACGTCCAGGCGCAGGTGAACCGGACCAGGCTGACCCAGCCGGGTCCGGCCTGAGGAAGTGTGAGCCGGATCGTCGGGATCCTGGCCCTGGTGATCGCCGCGTCGGCGCCCGGCGTGGCCCGAGGCCAGGTCTTTCTCGCGTCGCGGCCGAATCCAGAGTTCACGATCGGGCCGCTCTTCGTGCGGGCCACCGTGACGCCCGACACCGAAGTCGTGACCCTGGACGTCCTCTGGAGCCTGGCGATCCCGCCGAACACGGCTGGCACGGCCATCGAGCAGGATCTCTACCTGCTCTGGCCGAACGCGGTCGACGGCGATGCGTCGGCGGGCCCGCCCGACCCGGCGCTGGCGGCCTACGTGAAGAGCCGCGGCTTCATCCCGATCGGGGAAGGCCGGCTGCCGCTCCTGGCCAAGAGCCTCTACCGGATCGGCGAGGAGCTGCCGCCCGAGCCCGTCCGCGGGGGCGCGCCCTTCGTGACGTTCGTGCGCCACGGCGGCCCGCTCGGGCTCACGTCGCCGGTCACGTACGTGCGCATCCCCTGGACGCCGCTCCTGGCCAACCGCACGTGGCAGATGAACCTCCGGATGGAGCTGACCGATCTCATGAAGCGGCGGAAGGCCACGTGGATCGAGGACCTGTTCTGGGGGCCGCAGCACACGATCTCGCTCACCTTCAACGACGTGCGGCCGCGCGCGCTGTTTCCGATCTACTTCGAGCGCCGCGACCGCGTCATCCGCCTGGCCGACGATCCCTCGCAGCTCCTCGTGAATCTGCGGGACGCCGACCATCTGAAGATCTACGAGTTCTATCCCGGCTCGGCGCGGCGCCGGCTCAGTGAGACCCTCGATTCCACCGAGGAGATCACGCTCTTCCTGGACAGCTCCGAGGGCATCAGTCCTCAAGTATTGACGGTGCAGTTCGGTTACTTCCGCGGCATGCGCTCCTGGGCGCCCGTGCTGATCCCGATCGCGTTCTTCGCGCTCGGTAATCTGGCCATGCCGATCTTCATGTCGATCGTCCGGCGGGTGAGCGCCGCGGTGAAGGGGCGCGTGCAGTTCGGACCGGGGAGCGCCGAGCGCGAGACCGGCGTCGTGCTCTCGCGCGACACGCTCGCGCGCATCGTGCCCGGGCAGACGACGTACGAGGAGGTCTTGCGGTTTTGCGGGCCCGAAGCCGAGGAGCACGAGCAACTGACGACGCCCGGCCGGCGCACCTTGATCTACCGCGGGCGTCGCGTCGTGCCGCAGGGGCGGCGCCGTCTCGGATGGCTCGCGACCGTGCGCCGGTGGTCGATCGAGGAGCACGAGGTCGAGATCACGCTCGAGCGGAACGTCGTCACCGACGTGCAGGCGCGGGTGCGACGCACGCCGCTGCCGCAGCCCCAGTCGGCGCCGGCCGCATAGCGACGCTTGACAGGATCGGCAAAGCTCCCCCATATAGCCCCATTGATCCCGCGAAACATGCATGATCGATCGGCGTGCGTCGGCTGGCGGGGAAGCCCCGACAGCCTGCGGCGCGTATTCACGATTAATCGGCGCGCCTCGGCTGGCGGGGCCCCAGCCCCGCGACAGCCTGCGGCGCGCACTCATGATTCATCGGCGCGCCTCGGCTGGCGGGGCCCCAGCCCCGCGACAGCCTGCGGCGCGCACTCATGATTCATCGGCGCGCCTCGGCTGGCGGGGCCCCAGCCCCGCGACAGCCTGCGGCGCGCACAACAGGAGGGCACACATGACAGAGATGACACGACGTGACGTGCTCAAGATCGCGGCAGCCGGCGCGGCCGCCGCGCTTCCCGGGCTAACGCATTCCGCGCAAGCGCAGACCACCCAGAAGCGCGAGCTCGTCGTCGCCCAGGGCGGGGACATCGCCAACCTGGATCCGCACCTGAGCACGTCGTCGAACGACATCCGCATCTCGTTCAACATCTTCGACAATCTGACGAGCCGGCGTCCCGACGGCAAGCTCGCGCCCGGGCTCGCGACGGAGTGGAAGCTCCAGGGCCAGACGGCGTGGGTGTTCAAGCTTCGGTCCGGCGTCAAATGGCACAACGGCGATCCGTTCACCTCGGCGGACGTGAAGTTCAGCATCGATCGCTCGCTCGACACCAACCTCAGGGGCAATCGCGTGAACACCGTCCTGACGACGGTCGAGCGGGTCGAGACACCGGACCCGGGGACGGCCGTCGTCCACACCAAAAAGCCGGATCCGCTGCTGCCCGCGCGCCTGGGCTTCTACGGCGGCCAGATCATCCCGAAGAAATACGTCGAGTCGGCCGGCGGCGAGACGTTCAACCAGAAGCCGGTCGGCACCGGTCCCGTGCGCTTCGTGTCGTGGACGAAGGACGACAAGATCGTCCTGGAAGCGAACCCGGATTACTGGGGTGGCCGGGTGGATTTCGACCGTCTCACCGTGAGGGCGCTGCCGGAGATGGCGCCCCGCGTGGCCGCGCTGCTCAAGGGCGAAGTGGACCTGATCACGCAGGTGCCGCCCGACCAGGGCGAGCGGGTCAAGTCGAATCCGACCACGACCGTGATCGGCGCGCTCTACGGCGGCCTCTATGTCCTCGCCGTGAACTCGAAGCGGCCGCCGCTCGACAATCCGCTCGTGAAGCAGGCGCTCTCGCTGGCCATCGATCGCGAGTCGATCGTGAAGGAGCTGTGGCGCGGTCGCGGTGTCGTGCCGAACTCGATGATCGCGAAGGGCGACAATCATTTCGACGCCTCGCTGCCCCCGCTCGCCTTCAACGCGGGCGAGGCCAAGGCGCAGCTCAAGAAAGCGGGGTACAAGGGCGAGGAGATCATCATCGAGACCACCGCGGGCTACCTGGCCGGCGACAAGCCGATGTCAGAGGCCATCCAGGCGATGTGGCGTGATGTGGGCGTCAACTCGAAGGTGGAAGTCGTCGAGTATTCGGTCCGCGCGCAGAAGATCCGCGAGAAGAGCTTCAAGGGGCTGTGGTGGTCGGATCCGACCTCCACCTTGCGGGATCCGGACGGCATGATGTGGCGGCTGCTCGGTCCGGGCGGTCCCCAGGACTACTGGCGCCACCCGGAGTTCGACGAGCTGGGCAACGCCGCGCGGTTCTCGGTGGACGAGAAGTTCCGCGCCGACGCCTACAAGAAGATGACTCAGCTCTTCCTCGAATATCTCCCCTGGCTGCCCGTGATCCAGCCGTACGAGGACTACGGCCTGCAGAAGCACGTGGAGTGGACGCCAGATCCGCTCCAGCAGCTCGAGATCCGGCGCTTCAACTTCAAGTTCCGCCGCGCGTAGACCGGGTTCCCGGGGCGGAGCCCCCGAGGCTCCGCCCCAATGCCCATGCGCGGGCTCCTTCCCTTTCTCGCCTCCCGGCTCATCCGCGCGGCGATCGCGCTCTGGCTCGTCTCCACCGTCGTCTTCGTCGTCATGCGGCTGTCGGGCGATCCGGTGCCGCTCTTGCTCCCGCCCGACGCCCCGCAAAGCGAGTTTGCGCGCGTGCGCGCCGAGCTCGGCCTGGACCGCCCCCTGCCCGTGCAGTACGTGGTCTTTCTGGGCAACGTCCTGCGCGGCGACTTCGGCCAGTCCATTCACTTTCGCCAGTCCGCCTTCCGCGTCGTCCTCGGCTATCTGCCCGCGACATTCGAGCTCGGGCTGGCCGCGTTCGCCCTGGCCCTGCTCGTCGCCCTGCCGATCGGCGTCGTCTCCGCCGTGAAGCGGAATTCCGCCGTCGACCAGGCGACGATGGCCCTGGCCCTCGTCGGCCAGTCGGCGCCGACGTTCTTCATCGGCATCCTCCTGATCCTGATCGTCTCGCTGAACCTCGGCCTGCTGCCGACGTCCGGGCGGGAGGGCTGGCACAGCCTGATCCTGCCCGCGCTCACGCTCGGCGCCTTCGCGATGGCGTCGATCGCGCGGCTCACGCGCTCGTCGGTGCTGGAGGTGCTGCGCGCGGACTACATCCGTACCGCGCGGGCCAAGGGCGTATCGGATGTGGTGGTCGTCGCCAAGCACACCCTGAAGAACGCCGCCGTGCCGATCGTCACGATCACCGGGCTCCAGTTCGGCACCCTGCTTGGCGGCGCCGTCGTCACCGAGACCGTGTTCGCCTGGCCCGGCATCGGACGGCTCGCGATCCAGTCGATCTACAATCGCGACTATCCGGTCGTGCAGTGCACCGTGTTCATCTCGGCCGTGCTGTTCATCGTGATCAACTTCTGCGTCGACCTGCTCTATGGCCTCCTCGATCCTCGCGTCCGCTCGAGCTGAGCCGGCGCCGAGCCGCGCGCGCCGGACCCGCGGGCTGGCGGCCGGCGGCGCCGTGTTCGTCGCGCTCCTGGTCGTGGCGGCGCTGGCCGCCCCCATGATCGCGCCCGCCGATCCGATCCGCCAGTCGCTGCGCGGCCGGCTGTCGGCGCCCACGCTCTCGGGCGCCGACGGCCGGGCGCACCTGCTCGGCACCGACCACCTCGGACGCGACGTCCTCTCCCGCGTGATCTACGGCGCGCGCGTCTCGTTGCTGGTGGGGTTCGCGGCGGTGATCGTCGGCGGGCTCGTCGGCGCCACCCTCGGTCTGGTCGCCGGCTTTCGCGGGGGCTGGACCGACAGCATGATCATGACGCTCGCCGACGCCCAGCTGGCGTTTCCGTTCATCCTGCTCGCCATCGGTATCATCGCCGTGCTCGGCCCGAGCTTTCCCACCCTCATCGTCGTCATCGGGCTTTCCGGCTGGGTGACCTACGCGCGCGTGCTCCGCTCGCAGGTGCTGGTGCTGCGCTCGCGCGAGTTCGTCGACGCGATCCACGCGCTCGGCGGCTCGGTCGCGCGCGTCATCACGCGGCACGTGCTGCCCAACGTGCTCTCGTCGCTGGTCGTCATCGCCACGCTCGAGCTGGCGCGCGCCATCGTGCTCGAGGCGACGCTCTCGTTTCTGGGCCTCGGCGTCCAGCCGCCGACGCCGTCCTGGGGCGGCATGGTGCACGAGGGGCGCGAGTATCTCGACTCGGCGTGGTGGATCTCGACGGCGCCCGGGATCGTGCTCATGCTCACGTCGATCGTGGTGAGCCGCACCGGCGACTGGCTCCGCGATCTGCTCGATCCGACGCTCCGGGGGGAGTAGTCTACCGAAGCCGACGCCGGCCCGGAGGGTAGGCCGATGGTCCTATGGCAGGCGCCGCCGCGGTGGCGTAAGGTGCCGCGACGTGCCGGAACCGCCCGAAAGGAGCCAGCAGCCATGAGACACGCACTCAGGGGTTTGTTCGCGCTTGGAAGCGCCCTCGTCTGTCTCGTTGGCGGGGTGGCCCTCGCGCAGGACAAGCCGGCCGACAACATGGACGTTCTGCGCGAAAAGCTTCGAGCGGACAAGAAGGCCGTGGTGGCCTCGGTGCTCGAGCTCACGGAGGGCGAGGCCAAGGGCTTCTGGCCGGTCTACAACGCGTATCAGAGCGACATGGTCGCCCACTACGACCGCCTTCTGAAGCTGCTTGACACGTACGCCAAGTCGTACGAGGCGTTGACCGACGAGGCCGCGACGAGCCTGCTCAAGCAGTACCTGGCCCTCGAGCGCGATCACGTCGCGCTGCTGACCGCGTATCTCCCGCGCTTCCAGAAGGTGCTGCCGGCCAAGAAGGTCGCGAAGCTCTATCAGGTCGAGAACAAGGCCCGGGCGCTCGTGAACTACGAGCTCGCACGCGGCATCCCGCTCGCGAAGTAGGGAGAGCGACCGATGTCAAAAGCTCGACTCGCCGCCGGTCTACTGGCTCTTGTCCTGACGGTCACGCAGCCGTTGAGCGCTCGACCCGCGCTGGCCGCGTCGGCCGCGGCGATCAACCGCGACGCCAACGCGGTGATGGTCAAGCTCTACGAGAAGCATCCGGACGCCAAGAAGCTCGCCGCCCAGGCCAAGGCGATCCTCATCTTTCCGAGCATCTACAAGGCCGGGTTCATGTTCGGCGCCCAGTACGGCGAGGGCGTCCTTCGCCGGGGGAACAAGAGCGTCGCGTACTACAACACGGTGGCGGCGTCGTACGGCTGGCAGGCGGGCGCGCAGGCGTTCGGGTACGCGCTCTTCTTCATGAACGAGGGGGCGCTCAGTTATCTGGACAAGAGCGGCGGCTTCGAGGTCGGCGTGGGGCCGAGCATAGTCGTCCTGGACGAGGGGGCGGGAAAGTCGATGACGAGCTCGACGTTGACGCAGGACATCTACGCGCTCATCTTCGACCAGACGGGCTTGATGGCAGGCGCGGGGCTGCAGGGGTCGAAGATCAGCAAGATCGAGAAATGAGCCCCCGCTAGCAGGCCGAGTCTGCGACCGGGATCCGATCGACCACGCAGAACGGGATCGTCACGCTCTCGGTGCACGTGAGGCAGTAGAAGTCGAGTTCGAGCCCCGCCCGGCGCCCGTGGAGCGAGAGCCGCTGGTTGCACCGGGTGTGGTGAAGTCCGCCGTCGAGCGCCATGTACACGGTCATGACTTCCGTCGCCGTCGTCGCCGCGTCCGAGTCCGAGCTCATCGCCGTCGCCCTCCCGCGCTATGAGAAGAGCAATCCGCATTCCAGCGATCCGACCCGCGGGTGCGCGCTAAGGCTGCGAAATTCCACGCCACCAGAGAGAACGCGCCACACCGGGTGTTCAGGAACTGGACAGCGACCTGGGAAGCCCTGGACCGGCCGGACGATCAACCGCGCCAGCGGGAGAGCCTGTCGTTGAGGTGATCGAGCGCCAGCACGATTGCGATCGACGCGGCGGATACGAGCGCCGTCGCCGCGAAGAGCTCCGGGGCCTGAAACCCGTTGGCGTACGAGCCCAGGACGTGGCCCATTCCCCGGACTCCGGCGAACATCTCGACGACGAGGACACCGAGCAGGCAGAACACGACCCCGAGACGCATCCCGCCCAGCACCGAGGGGACGATCGCCGGCAGGAGCACCTTCCAGTAGAGCTGCCACGTTGTGGCGCCCAGCGATCGTGCCACCGCCACGAGCGTCCGGTCCACGTCGCGCACGGCCCCCATGACGAGCACCATGATCGGAAAGAAGCCGTGGAGCACGCCGTAGAAGACCGCCGGGGTCGTGCCGTAGCCGAGCAGGAGCACGATCCACGGGAGCACCAGGATCTTCGGGATGCCGTAGAACGCGATCACGTACGGGGAGAGGACCTCGCGCAGGAGGCGTATCGAGCCGACCGCGACGCCCGCCGAGACCCCGAGCACGACCGACAGGACGTACGCGACGGCCGTCTTGCCGAGGGTGTCGGCGAGGCCGGCGAGAGCTCCACGGCCGATCTTGAGGAGAGCCGGCGCGACGGCGCTCGGCGCCGGGACGAAGAGCGGGTCCACCCAGCCCATCCGGGCGACCACTTCCCACACCCCAAGCGCCGCGATCACGGTCACGATCTGGAGGATTCTGACCCTCATTCCGTCCACCGGCGCGCGCGGCGCTCGAGGAGGCTCGCCAGGACGTCGGAGCCGACGACCAGGACCAGGGTGACCAGCACCAGCGCCACGTAGTCCCCCGTGCGCAGGAGCCCGTAGGCGTGGTTGATCAAGGCGCCCATGCCGGCCTTCGAGCCGAGGATCTCGCCGACCACCACCCCGATCACGCACAGCGCGAGCCCGGTCCTGAGCCCGCCGACGAGCGTGAAGAGCATCGCGGGGAGCATGACGCGGCGAAAGACGGTCGCCGTCCCCGCGCCGTACGCGCGCGCGACGACGACGAGCTGGGGGTTCACCTGCCGGATGCCGGCCAGGACCGCCAGCGCGATTGGGAAGAAGCCCAGGAGGAAGCCGAAGGCGATCTTCGAGGCCGCGTCGAGGCCGAAGAAGAGCATGAGCGAGGGATACCAGACCACCGCCGGCACCGCGTAGAGCGCCGCGAGCATCGGCCCCCACGCGCGGCCGACCAGCCGGTGCATGCCGAGCACGAAGCCGCAGCCGAGCCCGGCTGCGACCGCCAGCGCGTACGCGGTTCCGATCTCGCGGATCGTCAGCCAGAGGCTCGCGGGCAGATCGGGATAGGACCGCAGCAGCAGGAGGTCGCGGAGCGACGGGAGGACCGCCGACGGCGGGACGCCGAGAAGCGGATTCACCTTTCGGCCGGCGATCTCCCAGATCGCCAGGAAGAGCGCCAGGAGCCCGAGCCGCAGGCCGACGACCGTCATCGGCGCGGCGGGCGGCACGTCATCGCATCGCTCTCAGCGACTCCTCGCGGATCTCGCTCCAGAGCTTGGCGCGCAGCGCCACCATCTCGGACGACTCCATCGCGCGCGGGTACTCCATCGTCAGGTCGAGCGCCGTCTTGATCCGTCCCGGCCGCGCGGTCATGACGGCCACCCGGGTCGACAGGAAGAGCGCCTCGTGCAGGCTGTGCGTGACGAAGATCACGGTCTTGCGCGTGCGCCGCCAGATGTCGAGCAGCCACTCGCCCATCAGGAGGCGCGTCTGCTCGTCGAGCGCGCCGAACGGCTCGTCCATCAGGAGGATCTTCGCGTCGAGCGCGAGCGCGCGCCCGATCGCCACGCGCTGCTTCATCCCGCCCGACAGCTCGCGCGGGTACTTCTCGGCAAAGCCGGAGAGGCCGAGCGGGCCCAGCAGCTCGGCGGCCGTCTGCCGCCGGCGCTCGGCCGGCACGCCCTGTAGCTCGAGGCCGAACTCGACGTTCTGGAGCGTGGTCCGCCACGGGAAGAGCCCGGCCTCCTGGAACACGGTCGCGACGCGCCGGGGATCCGGCCCCGTCACCGGCCGGCCGTCGACCAGCAGGCGGCCCCGGTCGGGCGTGACGAGGCCGCCGAGCATGCCGAGCAAGGTGGACTTGCCGCATCCGGAAGGCCCGATCAAGGTGCAGAAGGCGCCCTCTTCGACGGAGAGCGAGACGTCGTGCAGGGCGTCGACCGGGCCGGAGCTGGTGAGGTAGCGCTTGGTCACGCCCTCGATCGTGATCAGCTCGGGGCGCGCGCTCACGTGAGCTGCAGAATCTCCCGGGCGATGACGAGGCGCTGGATCTCGGAGGTGCCCTCGCCGATCTCGGTCAGCTTGGCGTCGCGGAAGATGCGCTCGACCGGAAACTCGGTGATGTAGCCGGCGCCGCCGTGGAGCTGCACCGCCTTCGACGCCGCCTTCATCGCCGTCTCGGAGGAGAAGAGCTTGGCCATCGCGGCCGCGTGCATCGCGGGCCGGCCCGTGTCTTTCAGGTGCGCCGCGCGGAGGGTGAGCAGGCGCGCCACCTCGACCTCGGTCGCGACGTCCGCGATCATCCCTTGCAGTCCGTTGAACTCCGCGAGCGTACGGCCGAAGGCGCTGCGCTGCTTCATGTATCGGACCGCCTGGTCGACCGCCGCCTGCGCGATCCCGACGCCCATGGCCGCCATCGCGATCCGTCCGCCCTCGAGGACCTGCATCGCCTGGACGAAGCCGGCGCCGCGCTCGCCGATGAGGTTGTCGGCCGGGACGCGCGCGTCCTCGAAGATCAGCTCGGCGGTGTCCGAGGCGTGAAGGCCGAGCTTCCGGTACGGCTTGCCCCGGCTGAAGCCTCGTGTGCTCCGGTCGAGCACGAAGGCGGAGATCCCGCGCGACTTACGGTCCGGATCGGTGCGGGCCATGACGACGGCGGTCCCGGCGACCGACGCGTTCGTGATGAACGCCTTGCTCCCGTTCAGGACCCACTGGCCACCGCGAAGCTCGGCACGCGTCGCCAGTGCCGCGGCGTCGGAGCCCGAGCCCGGCTCGGTGAGCCCCCAGGCGCCGAGCACGCGGCCGCTCGCCAGATCCGGCACGTATTTCCGCTTCAGCTCCGCCGACGCGAAGCTCGCGATGTGGTTCATGCACAGCGAGTTGTGCGCCCACATCGTGATGCCGACCGAGGCATCACCGCGGCACAGCTCCTCCACGATCAGCGCGTAGGAGACGTAGTCGAGGCCGGCGCCGCCGAGCTCCTCGGGGATGATGGCGCCGAGGAAGCCCAGCGGACCGAGCTTGGCCACGATCTCGTGGGGGAACTCGTGGCGCTCGTCGAACGGCGCGATCTTGTCGCCCAGCTCGGCCTCGGCGAACTGGCGCGCGACGTCCCGAACCTGCTGCTGCTCCGGCGTCAGGTCGAAGTCCACGGCTCAGACCGCCGCGCGGATGTGCTCGCGGACGAAGCGGACGATGTCCTGGGTCGACGTGCCGGGCGTGAAGAGCTCCTTGACGCCCATCGCCTTCAGGGTGGCGATGTCCTCCGGCGGAATGATCCCGCCCCCGAAGACCGCGATGTCGTCGGCGCCCTGCTCGGCCAGGAGCTCGAGGACCCGCTGGAAGAGGTAGTTGTGGGCGCCCGACAGCACCGAGAGCCCGATGGCGTCGGCGTCTTCCTGGACGGCGGTGGCGACGATCTGCTCGGGCGTCTGATGCAGACCGGTGTAGATCACCTCGAAGCCCGCGTCGCGCAGCGCCCGCGCGACGATCTTCGCGCCGCGGTCGTGGCCGTCGAGCCCGGGCTTGGCGACGACGACGCGGATCGACCGTTCGGTCATCATGTGCCTCCCGCGAGCGCTGCCCGGATCTGCTCGCCCGCCTTCGCGATGCGGTCCCGGTCGCCCGGGACGAGCTTCCAGTCGAACCCTTTGCCGTCGTTGGTCCAGCGCGGGATCAGGTGCAGGTGGAAGTGCGGCACCGACTGGAACGCCGCCGGGCCGTTGGCCTGGAGCATGTTCAGCCCGTCGGGCTTCAGCGCGGCGCGCTGGGCGGTCGCGACGCGCTTGGCCGTGGCGATGGCCGCCTGCAGATCGGCCGGGTCGGCGTCGAAGATCGTCGCGGCGTGCGTCTTGGTGAGCACCAGGCAGTGCCCGGCGTTGACCGGGTTGATGTCCATGATGCAGAAGGTGCGCTCGTCCTCGTACACCTTCGTCGACGGGATCTGCCCGTCGCGGATCTTGCAGAAAACGCAGTCGGTCATGTGACGTCCCTACACCGGCACCGTCCAGCCGCGGGTGTCCGGCGCCGTGCCGTACTGGATGCCGACGATCGTGTCGTAGAGCTTCTGGGTCAGCGGCCCGATGCGTCCGCCGTTGATCACGATCCGCTCGCCCTTGTAGGAGAGCTCGCCGACCGGCGAGATGACGGCGGCGGTCCCGGTGCCCCACACCTCCTCGAGCCGGCCCTTGCGCGCGGCCGCGGCGACCTCGTCGATCGAGACCGGCCGCTCGGAGACGGGGAGTCCCCACTCGCGCATCAGCGTGAGCACGGAGTCGCGGGTGACGCCGGCCAGGATCGTGCCGCTGAGCGGCGGCGTGACGATCTCGTCGCCGATCTTCACCATGATGTTCATCGTGCCGACCTCGTCGATGTACTTGCGCTCGCGGCCGTCGAGCCACAACACCTGCGTGAACCCCTGGTGCTTGGCCTCTTCGGCGGCGTAGAGGCTCGCCGCGTAGTTGACGCCGGTCTTGGCGCCGCCCACGCCGCCCTCGACCGCTCGCACGTACTTGTCGACGACGAGGATCTTCACCGGGTTCATCCCCTCGGGGTAGTACGCGCCGACCGGCGACAGGATGACGTAGTAGATGTAGGACTTCGCCGGCCGGACGCCGAGGAACGCCTCGTTGGCGATGATCGTCGGCCGCACGTAGAGCGACGTGCCGACCGTCGCCGGCACCCAATCCTTCTCCATCCCGACCAGCGTCACCAGCGACTTCAGCGCGAGCTCCGGATCGAGCGGCGGGATGCACAGGCGCCGCGAGGATTCGATCAACCGCTCGACGTGCTTCTGCGGCCGGAAGAGCCGGACCTTGCCGTCGCGCGCGCGAAACGCCTTCAACCCGTCGAAGACCGCCTGAGCGTAGTGCAGGACCGCCGCGGCCGGATCCATCGGGAACGGCCCGTACGGCTCGATCCGCGGGTCGTACCAGCCCTTCTCTTCCTGGAAGTCCATCACGAACATGTGGTCCGTGAACACCGTGCCGAACGTCAGCTCGCTGTCTCTCGGCTTGGGCTTCTTCGCAGTCGCCCGCGTGATCCGGATCGGCTCAGTCATCTCATCTCTCCTCACGCGACATTTCGCGCTTTCCTACAACGCGCTCGCCCCAACCTAAAAAATGATCGGCTCGCGGTACAGGCCGAATATCTGCCGGTAGACGTCCGAGATCTCGCCGAGACTCACGTAGTCCTTGACCGCGTCGACCAAGACCGGCATGACGTTGCGCTGCTCGCGGCACGCGTCGGCCAGCTGCTTGAGGCGGCGCTCGACCTTCGCGCGGTCGCGCGCGGCCTTGAAGCGGCCGACGCGCTCGATCTGCTCGCGCTCGACGGTCGCGTCGATCTTCAGGAAGTTGATCGGCCGCTCTTCCTTCATCACGTATTTGTTGACGCCGACCACGACTTTTTCGCGGCGGTCGTCCATCAGCTGATAGCGGTAGGCGGCATCCGCGATCTCCCGCTGGGGGTAGCCGGTGTCGATCGCGCGGATGATGCCCCCCATCGCGTCGATCTTCTGGATATAGTCGAGCGCGCCCGCCTCCATCTGGTCCGTCAGCTTCTCGAGGTAGTACGAGCCGCCGAGCGGATCGATCGTCAGCGCCACACCGGACTCCTCGGCGATGATCTGCTGCGTCCGGAGCGCGACCGTCACCGCGTCCTCGGTCGGCAGGGCCCACGTCTCGTCGTACGAGTTGGTGTGGAGCGACTGCGCGCCGCCGAGCACCGCCGCCAGCGCCTGCAGGGCGACGCGCGCGATGTTGTTGAGCGGCTGCTGGGCGGTGGCCGACACGCCGGCCGTCTGCGTGTGCGTCCGGAGCCGCATCGACTCCGGCTTCTTCGCGCCGAAGCGCTCCTTCATGAAGCGCGCCCAGAGCCGCCGCGCCGCGCGGAGCTTCGCGATCTCCTCGAAGAAGTCGTTGTGGATGTCGAAGAAGAACGACAGGCGCGGCGCGAAGCTGTCGATGTCGAGCCCGCGCGCGCACGCCGCCTCGACGTAGCCGAGCCCGTCGGCCAGGGTGAACGCGAGCTCCTGCACCGCCGTCGCGCCGGCTTCGCGGATGTGGTAGCCGGAGATCGAGACCGGGTTGAAGCGCGGCACGTGCTTCGACGTGAACTCGATCATGTCGACGACGATCCGCACCGCCGGGTCGGGCGGGCAGATCCATTCCTTCTGGGCGATGAACTCCTTCAACATGTCGTTCTGCATCGTGCCGCCGACGCGGCTCCACGACACGCCCTGCTTCTCGGCGATCGCCAGGTACATCGCGAGCGCGACCGACGCCGTGCAGTTGATCGTCATCGACGTGGTGACGGCGCCGAGGGGGATGCCGGCGAACAGCCGCTCGAAGTCGTCCAGGGTCGAGATCGACACGCCCTCCTTGCCGACCTCGCCGCGGGAGCGCGGGTGATCGGCGTCGTAGCCCATCAGGGCGGGCATGTCGAACGCGGTCGAGAGCCCGGTCTGCCCCTGCTCGAGCAGGTACTTGAAGCGCGCGTTGGTGTCCTCGGGCCGGCCGAAGCCCGCGAACATGCGCATCGTCCAGAGCCGGCCGCGGTACATCGTCGGATAGACGCCGCGGGTGAACGGATACTCGCCGGGGCGCCCCAGCTTCTCCTCGGGCGACCATCCGCGCAAGCTCTCGGGGGTGTAGAGCGGCTCGATCGGGATGCCCGACAGCGTCTCGAATCGCACCGGGCGCTCGGACCCGCGCTCAGACTCCGTCATGGTCACCTCGCAGCAGGTGGCGCGCGACCACCAGCTTTTGGATCTGCGACGTTCCCTCGTACAGCTGCGTGATCTTCGCGTCGCGGAAGGCACGCTCGACCTCGTATTCCTTGATGAATCCGTAGCCGCCGTGGACCTGGATCGCGTCGGTCGTCACCTTCATCGCCGTCTCGGCGGCGAACAGCTTGGCCATCGCGGCGGCGGTGCGGTACGGCCGGCCCGCGTCCTTGAGCGCGGCGGCCTTGCGCGTCAGGAGCCGCGCCCCGTCGATCGCCACCGCCATGTCGGCGAGCATCCACTGGACCATCTGGTGCTCGCCGATGATCACGCCGAACGCCCGGCGCTCGCGCGCGTACGCCACCGAGCGCTCGTAGGCGCCTGTCGCGATCCCGATCGCCTGCGCCGCGATCCCGACCCGGCCGCCGTCGATGGCGGTCATGGCGATCTTGAATCCCTGCCCCTCGTCGCCGATGCGGCTCTGCACGGGAACGCGGCAGTCGTCGAAGAGCAGCTCCGCGGTGTCGGAGGCGCGGATGCCGAGCTTGTCCTCGGTCTTGCCGACCGTGAATCCCCGCGTGCCCTTCTCGACGACGAAGGCCGTGATGCCCCGGTGCCCCTTCGCCCGATCGGTCTGACAGAACACGAGCGCGAACGAGGCCTCGCGCCCGGTGGTGACGAAGCGCTTGCACCCGTTGAGGACGTAGTGGTCGCCGTCGCGCACGGCCAGGGTCGCCTGGTTCGTGGCGTCCGAGCCCGCCTGCGGCTCGGTGAGCGCGAAGCACCCGTGGGCGTGGCCCGAGGCGACCGGCGTGAGGAACCGCTCACGCTGGGCGTCGGTGCCGAAGCGCGCGATCGGATCACCGTAGAGCGAGTTGTTGACCGACATCACCACCGCGTGGCTCGCGCACACCCGGGCGATCTCCTCGAGCGCGACGACGTACGCCTGAGCACCGGCGCCGCTCCCGCCCCAGCGCTCCGGGATGACCATGCCCATCAGGCCGAGCTCGCCCATCCGCTTGACCGTCTCGTGCGGGAAGCGCGAGTCGCGGTCGATCTCGGCGGCGATGGGCCGGATCTGGGTCTCGGCGAACTCCCGCGCCGTGGCCTGGATGAGCTGCTGCTCGGACGTCAGGTCGAACGTCACGTCGTGTTTCCCTTCATTTCTCCAGGAGCTTCTTGAACTCTTTCGTCAGCTCCGGCACCACTTCGAAGAGGTCGGCGACGATCCCGAAATCGGCGATCTTGAAGATCGGCGCCTCCGGGTCCTTGTTCACCGCCACGATCACCTTCGAGGTCCGCATGCCCGCCAGGTGCTGGATCGCGCCCGACACGCCGAAGCCGAGATAGAGCTTCGGCGAGATCGTGCGGCCGGTCTGGCCGATCTGGAACCGATGGGGCCGCCAGCCGGCGTCCACCGCCGCGCGCGAGGCGCCGACGGCCGCGCCGATCACCCGGCCCAGCTCCTCCAGGATCACGTAGTTCTCCGGGCCCTTCATGCCGCGCCCACCGGAGATGACGGTCTCGGCCTCGGTGAGCTCGGGAAGCCCGGTCGAGACTTCCTCGCGCCGCTCCACGAACTTCATCTGCGCGCCGGGCGCGGAGAGGCTCGGCCGCTCGACCGCCGCGGTCTTGCCGGGCTGCGCCTCGGCCGGCCGGAACACGTTGGGCCGCAAGGTCGCGACCCACGGCGACTTCGCCCACGTCACCTTCGAAAGGAGCTTGCCCGCGTACACCGGCCGGGTCGCGACGAGCTTGTCGCCCTCCATCGCGAACCGCACCGAATCGGCGGCGAGCCCCACACCCAGGCGCGCGGCGAGCCGGGCCACGAACTCGCGCTGGCGGCTCGTGACCGGCGCGAGGATCGCCGCCGGCGACTCCCTGGCGGCGAGATCCGCGGCGGCCGCCGTCCAGACCTCGCTCCGGTACGGCGCGAACGCGGCGTTCTCGAGCAACAGCACCCGCGAGGCGCCCCATTCGCCGAGCTGCTTCAGGCCGGCCTCGCTCGCCTTGTCGGTGAGCCAGACCGCCTCGACCCGGCCGGGGGCGAGCCGCGCGGCCTCGCCGATCACCTCGGCCATGACCTTCTTGGGCGAGCCGTTTCGATCGTCTTCGACGATGCACCAGAACGCGTTCGGCATTCTCGACTCTCCCTAGATCGCTTTCGCGTCTTCGCGCAGGGCACGCACGAGCTCTTTCACCGCGGTGGGCACGTCGCCCTGGATGATGCGGCCCGGCGGACGCGGCGGCAGGGCCTCGAGCCCGACCACCGAGAGCTGCGACGGCTCGGCGGCGATCCCGAGGTCGGCCGCTTTCACGTCCCTGATCTCCTTCTTCTTGGCGCCCATGATGCCCTTGAGCGTCGGGTAGCGAGGCTCGTTGAGCCCCTTCTGCGCCGCGAGGACGGCCGGCAGCGGCAAGTCGAAGACCTCGAGGCCGCCCTCGACCTGACGCGCGGCGCGGACGGCCTTTCCGTCGGTGTCGATCGTTTCCTCCATGATCCAGTAGGCGCACGGCCAGCCGAGCAGCTCGGCGAGCTGCGCGGTGACCGCGCCCATGTCGTCGTCGATCGCCTGGCGGCCGCACAGCACGAGCTGCGGCGCCTCTTGCTTGACGACCGCGGCCAGCGCCTTCGCGGTCGCGAGCGTGTCGGCCGCGGACCAGGCGGCGTCGTTGAGGTGGATCGCGCGATCGCAGCCCATCGCCAGGCACGAGCGGAGCGCTTCCTTCACCCGATCCGGGCCGAGCGACACCGCGACGACCTCACCCTGGCCCCGCTTTTCTTTGATCCGCAGCGCCTCCTCGACGGCGAACTCGTCGTAGGGCGAGACGATCCACGTGATGCCCGCGGTGTCGATCGACTTTCCGTCCGCCGCGATCTTCACCTGGGTGGCCGTGTCGGGCACCTGCTTGATGGTGACGAGGATCTTCATGACGTCGCTCCTTCGTAGTGGAGTTCGCGGGTGATGCGGAAGCGGTCGCCCGGGATGAAGACTCGGTCGAAGACGACCGGCGCGCCGCCGGCGTCGTACGAGACGCGCTCGGACTCGAACGCCGGCTCACCGACGCGGCAGCCGAGGTCGCGCGCCTCTCGCCGGCCCAGTCGCACCGCGGAAACGGTTTCGCTGGCGCGCGTGATGACAACGCCCAGCTTGAACTCGAGGACCTGATGCAGCGGCGTCCGCGCCAGATCGGCACGGATCACCTCGTCGCCGAGCGGTGACGGGAGGAACGAGCGCTGGAGACTCATCGGGTGCGCGTCGACCAGCCGCAACCGTTCGAGGACGAGGACGCGTGGCCGGCCGGCGAAGCGCAGCGCCTCGGCGACCCGCCGGTCAGGCGCCGCGAACCGCGTGCCGAGCAGCCGGGTCGCGACGTGCTCGCCCTTGGCCGAGAGATCGCCGGCGAAGCGGCGGAGCTGGAGGATGTCGTAGTCGATCGACGGCGCGGCGACGAAGGTGCCGAGGCCGTGACGGCGGGTGATCAGGTGCTCCCGCTCGAGCAGCTCGAGCGCCTGGCGCAAGGTCATGAGGGTCACGCCGAAGCTCCTGGCGAGCTGGCGCTGATTGTCGAGCCGCGCGCCCGAGGCAAGCTCGCCGACCCGGATCCGCTCGCGTAGCGCTTCGGCGATGCGGTGGTAGCGCGGCACTCGACCGTGAAACGCCATCTTGACGCCGTTCATAGAACCTCAGTGTTCTAGAACTCCGGTCCTCGACACCACTCGCGACAGCGCTGCCACCACGGAAGAGAAACGACAACTCCGAAAGGCACTTCGGCCCGAGAGCGCCCGCGACGGCTTATCCTACCACCTTTTCCGGGGGGTCGTCGACTCGGCGCTCACGCAGCGCCCGACAGCTCCCGCGTCAGCCCGACGAGCCGCTCGAGCTTGCCGCGGGCGACGCCGGTGTCGATCGAGCGCGCCGCCAGCTCCACGCCCTCCTTCAGGTCGCGCGCCCGGGTACCGACGACCAGCGCGGCCGCGGCGTTCATGAGCACGATCTCCCGCTTGGCGCCGAGCTCGCCCCGGAGGATCGCGCGGATGATCTCGGCGTTCTGCTCGCGGTCGCCGCCGAGCAGCTCGCGGATCGAGGCGCGCGAGAGGCCGAAATCCTCGGGCCGCACGGTGAACGTCCGCACGACCCCCTCACGGACCTCGGAGACCCGGCTGTCACCGGTGTTCGAGATCTCGTCGAGACCGTCGGCCCCGTGAACCACGAAGGCTCGATACGTGCCGAGCTCGGCGAGCACCCGGGCGAGCGGCTCCGTGAGCGCCGCGGCCGCGACGCCGATCACCTGGGCGTTCGCGCCGGCCGGGTTGGTCAGCGGGCCGAGGAGATTGAACACCGTCCGGATGCCGACCTCGCGCCGCGCCGTCATGACGTGCTTCATCGCCGTGTGCAGGAGCGGCGCGTAGAGGAAGCCGATGCCGACCTCGGCCACGCACCGGCCGACCTGCTCGGGCGACAGCTGGAGATTGACGCCGAGCGTCTCGACGACGTCGGCCGAGCCGCAGAGCGAGGCGCCGCTGAGCCCCGACATCGAGCGGTTGCCGTGCTTGGCCACTCTGAGCCCGGCGCCGGCCACCACGAACGCGGTCGCGGTCGAGACGTTGAACGTCCCGGAGGCGTCGCCGCCCGTGCCGCACGTGTCGACGAGCATCTCGCGGTCGGTGCCGGTGAGCGCGGCCGTCTCCTCGGCCCGCGTGTGAACCCTGGCGACCTTCGAGCGCATGACCTGGGCGAAGCCGATCAGCTCCTCGACGGTTTCACCCTTCATCCGGAGCGCGGTCAGGAACGCGGCGATCTGCGCGTCGGTGGCCATACCCGACATGATGGCCTCCATCGCGCCGGCGGCCTCGATGCGGGTGAGGTCGCGCCGGTCGACGAGGACTCGCGTCGCCTCGGTGATGATCGGGCTCGTCATGCCGGCCCCCTCCTTTCCCCACGTGGGGGCCCACAGAGTATCGCACCTGGCCTAGAGGCCCAGATAGGCTTGCTTCACGTGCGGGCTCGCCAGGAGGCTCGCCCGCGTGCCGTCGAGCACCAGCCGACCGTTCTCGAGCACGTAGCCCCGGTGCGAGAGCTGCAGCGCGCGCGGGACGTTCTGCTCGACGAGCAAGATCGTCGTGCCGGTCTGGTTGACGCGCTGGAGCGTCTCGAAGATGAGCTTCACCATCACCGGCGCCAGCCCGAGGCTCGGCTCGTCGAGCAGGAGCAAACTGGGCCGCGCCATGAGCCCGCGCCCGATCGCGCACATCTGCTGCTCACCGCCCGACAGCGTCCCGGCCAGCTGCCGCTCGCGCTCGCGCAGCCGCGGGAAGAGCGTGAAGACGAGCTCGAGCCCGTCGGCCCGCCGCGCGCGGTCGGCCGCGCGCGCTCCGAGCTCGAGGTTGTCCCGCACCGTCAGCGTGGGAAAGAGCTGGCGGCCCTCCGGCACGTGCGCGATGCCGCGCGCGACGATCCGCGCCGAGCCGAGACCGTCGAGCCGCGTGCCCTCGAACTCGATCCGTCCGGCCCGGAGCGGCAGGAGGCCGGTGATCGCTCGCAGGGTCGTCGTCTTGCCGGCGCCGTTTGAGCCGATCAGCGCGACGGCCTCGCCCGGCCGCACCTCGAGTGAGACGCCGGCGATCGCGGTCAGGTCGCCGTAGCCGGCCTCGACCCCGTCAAGCCGGAGCAGCGCGGACATACTCTTCGCCCAGGTAAGCTTCCACCACCTTCGGATGGTGCGCGATCTCGGCCGGGGCGCCCTCGGCGATCCGCTCCCCGAAGCTCAGCACCACGATCCGCTGGGAGAGCGCCATCACCGCCCGCATGTTGTGCTCGATCAGCAAGATCGAGACGCCCGATGCGTGGATCGCGCGGATCAGCTGGATGATCGTCTCGATCTCCGTCGGGTTCAGCCCGGCCATCACCTCGTCGAGCAGGAGCAGCGTCGGCCCGGTCGCGAGCGCCCGCGCCAGCTCGAGCCGCTTGCGATCGGCCAGGGTCAAGGCACCGGCCGCGACGCGCTCGCGGGGGCCGAGACCGACGCGTGCCACCACCTCGCGCGCGCGCGCGAGCGCCTCGGGCGCCCGCGGGCAACGCGCGAGCGCGCCGACACGGACGTTTTCCAGCACGGTCATGCGCGGGAAGGGCCGCACGATCTGGAACGTGCGCGCCAGACCGAGACGGCAGATCGCGTGCGGCGGCAGCCCGACGATCGAGTGGCCGTCGAGAACGATATCCCCGGCGTCCGGTACCAGAAATCCCGAAAGGAGATTGAAGACCGTCGTCTTGCCGGCGCCGTTGGGGCCGATGAGCCCGAGCATCTCGCCCCGGGCGATCTCCATGTCGAGCCGGGCCACGGCGTGGAGCCCCCCGAAGCGCTTGGAGAGTCCGCGCGCCACGAGCAGACTCATCGCGTCTGGCCGCTGCGCCGCGCCAGCGCGCGCCGAAGCCGGGGGTATACGCCCTCCGGCAGGAAGAGCACCACGCCGATCAGCAGCACGCCGTAGGCGATGAGGTGCGCGCCGTGCAGTCCTCCCTGCCCGAGATACAGCCGGGAGATCTCGGCGAGGGGCGTCAGGATGAACGAGCCGAGGATCGGCCCCAGGAGCGTGCCGGCGCCGCCGACGATCGGACGGATGATGATCTCGACCGACAGCGGGATGCCGAAGAGCGTGTTCGGCTGCAGCGAGAAGAGATAGAACGCGTAGAACGTCCCGCCCAGGCCCGTGAGAAACGACGACACGACCATCGCCAGCATCTTGTACTTGAACGCGTTCACGCCGAGCGCCTCGGCCGCCGCCTCGTCCTCGCGGATCGCCGCCAGGTAGATGCCGAAGCGGCGGCGCTCGATCGCCCAGGCGGTCAGGGTGGCGACCAGCATCAGCGCCAGCGCGATGTAGTAGTAGACGCGCCCGTCCTGAAACTGGAACTGGCGCGGATTGCCCGTGAACGTGATGTAGAGGCCGAGCGGCCCCCCGAGAGCGTCGATGTTCGAGACGGCGACGCGGCAGATCTCGGCGAACGCGACGGTGAGCAGCACGAAGTAGAAGCCGCGCAGCCCGAAGCGAAAGCCGAGATAGCCGATGATCGCGCCAAGGAGCGCCGCGAGCACGCCGCCGATCAGCATGCCGACCCAGGGCGTCAGCCCCAGCTCGATCGACAGCATCGTCGCCGTGTACCCACCCACCCCGACGAAGGCGGCGTGCCCCGCCGAGAGCTGGCCCGCGTAGCCCCCGACGATGTTCCAGGCCTGGCCGAGGAATCCGTAGAAGAAGATGAGGATGAACAAGGTGAGCGCGTACGAGCTCAGCACCGCCGGCAGCGCCAGCAGCGCCAGCACGCCTGCGACGAGAACCCACTTCATGCGGATCGGCGCCCGAACAGCCCGGCGGGCCTGATCAATAAGATAACGATCAGGAGCGAGAAGCTGAACAGCTCCTTGAGCGACGGCTTGAGGAACACCGCGCCGAGCGATTCGGCGAGCGACACCAGGAGCCCCCCGACGAACGCGCCGAGGAGGCTGCCCATGCCGCCGATGATCACGATGTTGAACGAGGCCACCGACAGCGAGAGGCCGGTCGGCGGCTGGAACGGAAGGATCGGCGAGACGAGCGCGCCGGCGGCGCCCACGCAGGCAGCGCCCACCCCGAAGGCCACCGCGTACACGCGCCGCACGTCGGTGCCGACGACGAGCGCCCCGTACGTGTTGTCGGCGGCCGCCCGGATCGTCCGCCCGAGGTCGGTCCGGAACAGGAAGGCCCAGAGCGCCGTCGTGAGCGCGACCGCGACCAGGAACGTGACGAGCCGGGCCACGTCCACGAACACCGGGCCGAGCCACAGGGTGGCCGACGCCAGCGGCGATCGGACGCGGGTCGGCTCGGGGCCGAACGCAACCAGGGCTACGTTCTCGAGCACCAACGCCACGCCGAGCATTAGGAGGATCTGCATCTCGTGCGGCGCGTCGACGATGCGGTCGACGAGGCCCCGCTGCACGACGAAGCCCAGCGCGAAGAGTGCAGCTGCGCAGACGAGGAAGCTCGCGTACGGATCGATGCCCGCCCGCGTCGCCAGCACGTACGCGAGGTACATCCCCCACACCATCATGTCCCCGTGGGCGAAGTTCACCACGCGCATCACCCCGAAGATGAGCGTGAGCCCCACCGCCATGAGGCTGTACACCCCGCCAAAGAGCAGCCCGCTGACCACCCCCTGCAGCACGAGGGTCAGATCCACCTAAGCCACCGACGGATGACAGAAATCGGTTTGGTGCGGTCGCGCCGGAGACGCCGGTTCCGGACGGCGGCGGGTTGGGTGGGGGAGGGGTCGAGCGGACCCGTTCCCTCCAATCGCGCGGCGGACGCCGCGCGCCCAGATGGAGCCCAGCCGCCGCGGGCCAGCGCACGCGTGCCGCGTGGTCCGTCCGACCCCTCCCCCGCCCGCCCGCCGCCGTCCGCCGCCGAGCGCTATGCGCGCGGCCGCGGGAAGACGAACTTCTGCAAAGCGGCTTCTTTGGGCCAGACCGCGACCGGCTTCTGGCTGAGGATCTGGATCATCGTCGGGATCGCGTTGGCGTTGTCGCCGAGCTCGTTGAAGGCGACGGGGCCGCCGTACTGCATCAGCCCGCTGGAGTAGTTCGTCTTCTTCATCGCGTCCACGATCGCGTCGGGATCGTCGAGCGCGGTCGCGCGCTCCAGGATGTCGGCGATGACGAACACGGCGTCGTAGGAGTAGCCCGAGTTGGTGTCGAAGGTCTTGCCGCCCGAGCGCCGGCGGAACTCCTCGGCGGCGGTCGCCGTCTTCGGGTTCTTGAAGTTCGCCCAGGGTACGCTCGTCAGCACGTACTCGAGGTCCTCCTTGAGCTGGACGATCTGGCCCGACTCGTAGATCCCAGGGCTACCCGGGCCGACGATGCCCATCATCTCGATCCGCTGCTTGCGGATCTCCGGGAACAGCAAGAGGGCGGAGGCCGGACGCGTGATCGGCGCGATGATGTCGGGCTTCGCCGCCTTCGCCTTCGAGACCTCCGTCGAGAGGTCGGTCGGCGGCTCCGGCCAGGGGATGATCTCGACGATGTCCCACGACGGGTTGGCGGTCTTGTGCGCCGCCTGGAAGCCGTGCGCCTGGTTCTGGCCGAAGAGGTCGTTGCAGTACATCAGCACCACCCGCTTCGGCGACACGTTGGCTTCCTTGAAGATCTCGATGAAGTACTGGACGGCCTTCCGGCCGAAGCTCGAGCCGGTCGGGAAATTGCGGTAGACGTACTGCACCTTCTGCTGCCCGGCCTTGACCGATTGCGCGACGTTCGCGGTGATCGGATCGGCGGCGGCGATGTCGATCAGGAACGGCACACGGCGCTGCTGGGCGACCGACACCATCGCGTTGGTGCTCCCCGAGTCGAAGGAGCCCAGCAGCATCTGGGCGCCCCGGGTCACGACGCGCTCGGCCTCGACGCGGCCGTTCTCGGGCTTGGTCTGCGTGTCGCCGAGGAGCAGCTCGAGCTTGATCCCGCCCTTCCCCTTGACGCCTCCCGCCGCATTGATCGCGTCGACGGCCATCTTCGCCCCGAGCCGGCACGCCTGGCCCGGCTCGGCGAGCGCGCCGGTCACCGGATGGATCGCGCCGATCTTGAACGTCTTCGGCTGCGCGCGGAGCGGCAGCGGGAAGCCGAGGACCGCGGCGCCGCCGGCCGTCGTCTCGAGAAAGGTGCGACGGGTCAGTCGATGCGTCATTCGAGATCTCCTGTTCATCGGCGCGCCCTCACGCGCCGAGAAGCTCCTTGGCGATGATCATCCGCTGGATCTGGTTCGTGCCCTCGTAGATCTGCATGATCTTCGCGTCGCGCATGTACCGCTCGACCGGGAACTCGCGCGTGTACCCGTAGCCCCCGAAGATCTGGACCGCATCGGTGGCCACCTTCATGGCGGCGTCTCCCGACCAGCACTTGGCCATCGACGCCTCGTACGTGTTGCCCCGGATGCCCGCGTCGACCTGGCGCGCGGCGTGGTGGACCATGAGCCGCGCCGCGTGCACCTGCATCGCCATGTCGGCCAGCATGAACTGGATGCCCTGGAACGCGGCGATCGGCTGGCCGAACTGCTGCCGCTCCTTCGCGTACGCCGTCGCGGCGTCGAGGGCCGCCTGGCCGATGCCGACGGCCATCGCGCCCGTCATCGGCCGCGTCATGTCGAGCGTGCGCATCGCGATCTTGAAGCCCTCGCCCTCCTCGCCGAGCCGCTGCTCGACCGGGACGGCGCAGTCGGTGAAGTGGAGCGCCACGGTGGGCGAGCAGCGGATGCCCATCTTCTTTTCTTTCTTGCCGACCGAGAAGCCGGGCGTGCCCTTCTCGATGAGGAACGCCGTGATGCCTCGGGCGCGCTTGCCCGGATCGACCGTCGTGAAGACGGTGATCACGTCCGCGTGGTCGCCGTGCGAGCACCACTGCTTCGATCCGTTCAGGATGTAGTGGTCGTCACGGCGCACCGCCGTGGTCCTGAGACTCGCCGCGTCGGAGCCGGATCCGGGCTCCGAGAGCGAGTAGGCCGCCATGAACTCGCCGGATGCGAGCCGCGGCAGGTACTTCTTCTTCTGCGCCTCGGTCCCCGCCAACAGGATCGGCAGCCCGCCGAGCGGATGGGCGCCGAAATTCGTCGTCGTCCCGGCGCACGCCCACCCGAGCTCCTCGGCCACCAGCGAGAGCGCGAGGCAGCCCATGTCGGTTCCGCCGTACTCCTCGGGCACCCAGATGCCGAAGAGGCCCGACTCGACGAGCGCGCGCATCGACTCGGTCGGATAGCTCTCGGACTCGTCGTATGCCGCCGCGTGCGGCGCGATCCGGTCGCGCGCGACCTTCCGCGCCAGATCGCGGATCATCCGCTGCTCTTCGGTGAGATAGAACATGTCGTGCATGGTCGCGACTCCTTCAGACGATCTGTCGCCGGCGGAGCTCGGCGAGCCGCTCGGGCGGAAGTCCGAGCGCCTCGCCGTAGATCTTCTCATTGTGCTCGCCGAGTCTGGGTGGAAAGCTCAGCGCCGGCGGCTCGCCGACCGGCGGGGCCGGCAGCGCGATCCGGAGCCCGGAGCGCGGATCCCTGATCTCCAGCATCCGCTCGGCGACGAGCCGATCGGCCATCACGTCGGCCATCGTGCTCACGCGAGAGACCGGGACCCCCGCGGTCCTCAGCGCCGCGAGGGCCTCGGCACTGGTGAGGTCGGCGAAGCACGCGGCCAGCTCGCGGTCCAGCCGCTCGACGTCGCCGATGCGGCCGGCGTTGGCGGCGTACTCGGGCCGGGCGAGGCCGCGGAAGCGGTCCAGCGCCGTCAGCGCGGCCCACTGTTGGTCGTTGCCGATCGCCAGGTACACGTGGCCGTCGCGCGTTCGATGGACGGCGACTGGCGCGAAGAACTGATGGCGGTTCCCCTTGCGGGTCACGCGCTCGCCGAGGCTCGAGAGCGCGACCGGCGCGACCATCCACGACACGGCGCTTCGCAGCATCGACACGTCGATGCGCGCACCCTCGCCGGTCGTCGCCCGGCGATAGAGCGCCTTCATCACCTCGCTGTAGCCGTGCTCCGCCGCGCCCAAATCGACCATCGGCAGGCCGAAGACCAGCGGCGAGCCGTTCGTCTCGCCCGTCAGCTCCATGAAACCGCTGCGGGCCTGGAGGATGGGATCGTACGCCGCCTCGTCGTGCTCGGGCCCGAATCCGGTGATCCCGAGCCAGATCAGATCCGGCTTCACCGCCGCGAGCGGCCCCGGCTCGATCCCGAGCCGGGCGTAGCTCCGCGGGCGCTGGTTGCAGGCGAACACGTCCACGCGAAGCTTCGCGATCAGCTCACGCAGGAGCGTCTGGCCCTCGGGATGGCCGAGATTGAGCGTGATGGCCTCCTTGCCGCAGTTGTTCGGCAGGAAGTAGCTGCGCATCGCGGGCTCGGCCAGCACGCCTCGGCCGATGAATCGGTTGGGATCGGGTCGCTCGGCGTTCTCGACGCGGATGACACGGGCGCCGTCGCACGCGAGCCGGTAGGTCAGGAACGGCAGGGTCGTCGCCTGCTCGAGGCTGAGCACGGTGACGCCCGCCAGGAGCCCGCGGCTCATCGAGGCCGGCGATCGACGACGCGCACCGCCTTGCCCGGCGGCCGCTCGATCGCGCCGTGGGCGCAGAGCCGCACCTCCGGGCTCAGCGCGAGCGAATCGTGAAGCTCGCGCCGGATCCGCGCGGCGACCGTCGGATCGCATCCCGGCTCGGTCTCGACGTGGATCGTCATGCGCTCGCCGCCGCCGTCCGACTCGAGCACGACCTGGTACTCGTGGCTCACGCCGGCGTGCTTCAGCAAGGTCGTCTCGATCTGGCGCGGATAGAAATTGATGCCCTTGTAGATCACCATGTCGTCGGCGCGGCCGCGAAGCCGATCGAGCCTCAGCGACGTCCGCCCGCAGTCGCAGCGCGCGCGCGACACGACGCGCGTGAGGTCGTGCGTCCGGTAGCGGATCAGCGGCAGCCCCTCGCGGGTCAAGGTCGAGACGACCAGCTCGCCCTCGGCGCCGTCCGGCACGACCCGGCCCGTCGCCGGGTCGACCACCTCCGCGTGATAGTGATCCTCCCAGACGTGGATGCCGCGGCGGGCCGCGCAGTCGATGCCGAGCCCCGGGCCGCCGGTCTCGGTCATGCCGATGATGTCGAAGGTACGGATGGAGAGCTCCCGCTCGATCCGCGCCCGCAGCTCGTCCGACCACATCTCCGAGCCGAGGATGCCGACCCGGAGCGAGAGCGACGCGAGGTCGAATCCCTCCTCGCGCGCCGCCTCGATCAAGCGCAACGGATAGGTCGCGATCGCGGTGACGACCGTCGCGTTGAGATCGCGCATGAGACGCAGCTGCAGCGCCGTGCGCCCGGCGCCGGTCGGGATCACCATCGCGCCGATCCGCTCGGCGCCGTAGTGGAAGCCGAAGCCGCCCGTGAACAGGCCGAACGACGGCGTGATCTGGATGACGTCGTCGCGGCCGACACCCGCCGCGACGTAGCAACGGGCCATCACCTCGCCCCACTGCGCCACGTCGCCCGCGGTATACGGGTTCAGGATCGGATTCCCCGTGGTCCCGCTCGACATCTGGACGCGCCGGTAGCCGGCCGCGCGCGCGCACGCCAGGCCGTAGGGGTACGCATCGCGGAGCTCGTCCTTGGTCAGGAACGGCAGTGCGCGCCAGTCCTCGAGGCGGCCGACGTCCTGGGGCCGGACGCCGCCGAGGCGGCGCGCCCACGCCGGCTCGGCCAGGACGCGGGCGAGCGTCGCGCGCATCCGCTCGACGACGAGCCGCTCGAGCGGCTCGCGGTCGAGCGATTCGAGCTCCGGCTGCCACATGACGCTCGCGCCCACGGTCATCGAGTCTAGCGCCTGTCAGCCGGCGACGTCGCTGCGGCGCGGTCGAGCCCGAGGTAGGCGCTGCGGACCCGCGGGTCCGCCGACAGCGCCGCGCTCGTCCCCGAGGTGACCAGCCTCCCGGTCTCGAGCACGTAGCCGCGCGACGCGATCGCGAGCGCGCGCCGCGCGTTCTGCTCGACCAGCAGCACGGCGACCCCGTCGTCGTTGATCCGGCGGATCACCCGGAAGATCTCGCGGGCGAGGATGGGGGCCAGGCCGAGCGAGGGCTCGTCGAGCAGCAGGAGCCGGGGGCGGGTCATCAGGGCACGGCCGATGGCGAGCATCTGCTGCTCGCCGCCCGAGAGCGTGCCAGCTGTCTGCGCCTGCCGATCGCGGAGCACGGGGAAGAGCCGCAGCACCGACTCCAGGCGCTCGCCGATCTTCGACCGCTCGACGGTGTGGCCCCCGACCAGCAGGTTCTCGCGCACCGTGAACTCCGGGAAGATCTCGCGGCCCTCGGGGACGTGGCTCACGCCGCCGGCGACGATGGCGTCGGCGGGGACGCGGCTGATGTCGCGCCCCTCGAAGCGGATCCGGCCGCGCGCGGGTCGCACGAGCCCGGACACGGCGCGCAGGGTCGTCGACTTCCCGGCGCCGTTCGCGCCGAGCAAGGTGACGATCTCGCCCGGCGCCACGCTCAAGGTCAGGCCGTCGAGCGCGCGCCGCTTGCCGTAGGACACGGCGACGTCCTCGAGCTCGAGCACGGCGCTCAAACGTCGTCCTCGCTGCCCAGATAGGCCTCGACGGCGGCGGCGGCGGTCGCGATCTCGCCGGGCCGGCCCTCGGCGATCTTGCGCCCGTGATCGAGCACGGCGACGCGGTCCGAGATGCCCATGACGAGCTCCATGTCGTGCTCGACCACGACGATCGTCAGCCCGCTCTCGTCCCGTAGCCGTCGGATCACTGCCATCAAGGTCTGCGTCTCGGTAGGATTGAGCCCGCCCGCCGGCTCGTCGAGCAGGAGCAGCCGCGGCTCGGAGGCGAGCGCCCGCGCGATCTCGAGCCGCTTCTGGGCGCCGAGGGGAAGGCCGCCGGCCTCGACGCCGGCGACGTCCTCGAGCCCGAGCCGCGCCAGCAGCGCGTGCGCCGACTCGCGGGCCCGCGCCTCCTCGCGCCCCACGCCGGGCAGCCACAGGGCGGAGCGAATCACACCCGCGCGCAGGTGGGTGTGGCGGCCGATCAGGACGTTGTCGAGGGCGGTGAGCTGACGGAACACCTCGGTGTTCTGGAACGTGCGCGCGACGCCGCGCCGGGCGATCTGGTGGGGCGCCAGCGCGAGCAGATCGCCGCCCTCGAGGGTGACCCGCCCGCGCGAGGGACGGTAGAGACCCGTGATCACGTTGAACACGGTCGACTTGCCCGCCCCGTTGGGGCCGATCAGCGCGAAGATCTCGCGATCCCGCACCTCGAAGCCGAGCCCGCTCAGCGCGGCGAGGCCGCCGAAGCTGATCGAGAGATCCTCGACGCCGAGCACCGTCCTACTCGGACTTGAGCCAGTCCGTCATCGGCTTGAAGCGGCCCTTCTCGACGCGCACCCAGAACCCCTGCTTCTGGGTCTCGTGGTCGGGCCCAATCGTGATCGGGGGCAGGATGCCGCTCTCGTAGCCCTTCATCGATTCGAGCGCCGCCATCAGCGACTCGCGCGTGAGGTTCCGTCCGGCGCGCTTGGCGCCTTCCGTGAAGAGCATGGCCGCGAAGTAGCCGGCGAGCGAATAGCGATTCATCTCGTTGTTCGGGTGGTAGCGCTGCATGTGCTCGCGATAGCGCTTGACGCCGGGCAGATCCGAGGTGACGGGGTCGGGCCAGAGCGACAGCCCCTCGACGCCTTCGGCCGCGTCACCGGCGAGGCTCAGGTAGCGCTCGTCGGTCAGCGGGCCGGTCGAGACCATGATGGTGTCGGTCCAGCCGATCTTCTGGCGCTCCTTCAGGGCCTGCGCGCCCGGGCCCGGCACCAGCACGAGAAAGGTCACCTCGGGCTTCGCCGCCTGGAGCTTCGCGACCTGCGCGCTCACGTCGGTGACGCCACGCTTGACCGATTCGGCCGCGACCAGCTTGAGGCCGTATCGCGCCAGATCCTTCTCGAAGGCGGTGAGGAACGACTTGCCGTACTCGTCGTCCTGATAGAGCGCGGCGAACTTCTTGACCTTCCGCTGCCCAGCCAGGTAGTCGATCATCATCTTCGACGACCGATCGCTCAGGGTCATCCCCTGCATCACGTAGCGCTTTTCGCGGGTCTCCGGCGAGCTCTGATACGGAAAGAGCAGCGGAACCTTGTTCTCCTCGAGGTAGGCGAGCGTCGCGCGGACCGTCGGCGAGCCCTGCGGGATGATGATCGCGAACACACGATCCTGCTCGACGAGCTTCTTGGTGTTCGCGACGGCGTCCTGGGGACGGTAGCCGTCGTCGTAGTAGACGGTCCGGACCTTGCGCCCGTGGATCCCGCCGGCGTCGTTGACCACCTTGAAATAGAGATCCACGCCGAACTTCGTGATCTGCTCTCCGGTGAAGGCGAGCGGCCCCGAGAACGAGTTCGAGCCGCCGATCACGATCTCGGTGTCGGTGAGGCCCTGCTCCGCGACGGCCGGCACCGCGCTCAGCGTGAGGGCCAGGACCAGCAGAAGGCTTGCACGGCTGATCATCGATCGTCTCCTTGTCGAGAAAATCTTGCGCAAAGCGCTGGCAATGCCGCCGGGCATGAACAACATCGACGTTATCAGGATCGCGCCGAAGATGAGCGGTCGATAGTTCTGAAAGCCGGCGAGCGTGTCGTTGAGGGTCGTGATGACCGCTGCCCCCACCACGGAGCCGAGGATCGACCCGAGCCCGCCGACGATGATCATCGCGACGAAGTCCACCGACAGGAAGACGTCGAAGGAATCGGGCGAGAGGAAGCCGATCACCAGCGCGAAGAGCCCGCCGGCCACGCCGGTGTAGAAGGCCGAGACGACGAAGGCGAGCGTCTTGTAGGCGGCCAGATGGATCCCGCTCGCCTGCGCCGCGATCTCGCTCTCGCGGACGGCCAGGAGTGCCCGTCCCGTCCGCGTCCGGCTGATGTTGGCGGCGGCGACGATCAGGAGCGCGGCCACCGCGACGACCAGGTAGTAGCGCGCGGTATCCGTCGCCAGGGCCCAGGGGCCGAGGCGGGCGGCCGGCACGCGGAGCCCGTCGTTGCCGCGCGTGAGCCAGTCGAGGTTCAGGATCGCCTCGACGACCACGAAGCCGAACGCGAGGGTCGCCATCGCCAGGTAGAGCCCCTCCAGTCGCAGGCACGGCACGCCAAGGGCGAGGCCCACCGCGGCGGTGACGAGCCCCGCAATCAGGAGCGTCACGGCCACCGGCAGCGCGGGAGCGTGGATCGTCAGGATCGCCGCCGCGTACGCGCCGATCGCCAGGAAGCCCGCGTGCCCGAACGAGAGCTGGTTCGTGTAGCCCGAGAGGAGGTTGAGCCCGATCGCGACGATCGCGTTGATGGCGATCAGGCTCGCCAGGAAGACGAAGTAGCGCGGCGCGGCCCACGGCCAGCCGATGACGAGCGCGGCGCCGGTCGCGAGGGCGGCGTGTCGCATCAGACCTTCCGTCGCGCGACCCGCCCGAGCACGCCGCCCGGACGCACGATCAGGATCGTGATCATGATCAGGAAAGGCACGGAGTGCTTGATCGACGCGGGCAGGTAGAGGGGCGCCAGGTTCTCGAGCACGCCCAGCAGCATGCCGCCGACGACCGCCCCCGGCATCGAGCCGAAGCCGCCGAGGACGGCGGCGGTGAATCCGTTGATGGCGACCAGCCCCATCTTCGACGAGAGGAAGATGACCGGCGCGATCAGGACACCCGCGACCGCGCCGACGACCGAGGCGATGACCCACGACGAGGAGTAGACGCGCTCGACGCTGATGCCCATGAGGCGCGCCGCCCGCTGGTTCTGCGCAACCGCGCGCATCGCCCGGCCCAGGCGCGTCCAGCGAAACAGCGCGCCGAGCGCCAGCATGAGGGCGAGCGAGGCGCCGATGATACCGAGCGACACCGGCGCCACGCGGACCGGGCCCACCACGAGCGGCCGGTTCCCGAGGAACGAGGGGAACGGGAACTCGTCGTGGGTCCAGGCGACGCCGGCGGCGGAGCGCAGCATCAGCGACAGGCCGAGCGTGATGATCAGCACGTCGAAGTGGGTCGCCGAGATCGCGTGGCGGATGACCAGCCGCTCGAGGAGGAAGCCGAGCAGTGCAGCGGCGACGACGGCGACGAGCAGCGCGACGACCAGGGGCGCCCGGAGCACCTGCAGCGCGGTCCAGCCCACGAACGTCGAGACCATCAGCATCTCGCCCTGCGCGAAGTTGAGCGTGCGCGTAGCGTTGTAGACGATCACGAGGCTCAGCGCCATCAGCGCGTAGATCGACCCGGTGGCGAGGCCGCTGATGACGACGTGGACGAGGGCGGCCCCGCTCATGAAGCCACGAAGCGACAGGCGGGAGCCCCCATCGCGAGGCACGCGGTCTCGACGACGATCGACGGCCGGCCGAAGACCGCCGCGGCGAGCGATTCGAGAACGCCGCGGATCAGGTGACAAACGGGGGCTGTCGACGGCCCGTATGCCTCGGCCACGGCCGAGCGGCGGACGCGGACCGCCAGCTCGGTCGCGGTCAGACGCTCGAGCGCGAACTCGCCCCAGCCGATCTCGCCGCCGATCCGGAGCAGCCGGCCGACGCGCTCTTCCGCCGTGCCGTCGAGCGACGCCGTCGCCTTCGCGCCGCCGGCGCGGCCCCCGGCCGCGATGCACGCCGCCGCGCGCTCGCCGAGCGCTGCCTCGACCGCCTTCTGGAGCCCGATCAGGGTCTCGGGCCGGATCAAGAGATAGCGCGCGCCGCCGAGCGTGAGGCCGCCTCGCCCGTCGGCATCGAGCGCGGGCGGCGCGCTCAACGGATCACCTTCGCCCAGATCGGCGACTCCCAGCCTTGATCGAAGAATCCGCGGATCTCGCGCCGGCTGAAGTCGCCGAGCCCGAGGTGCTCGAGTGCCCGCCCCCGTCCGGACAGCTCGCGGCCGAGGAGCGATTGAAACGTGAGCAGAAGTCCGGACACGCCCGGCGTGTCGACGCCGGCCGCGCGGCCGGCCGACTCGAAGAGCGCCAGGCCGAACTCGACGTCTTCGGTGACGTAGCGATGCTCCAGGGTCAGGATCTCGCTCCACAGACTGCTCGCGACGAGCTTGGCTTTCGCTCCGGCGCCGTAGAGGCCCTCGGTGGCGCGCGTCTCGTCGTAATACGTCGACAGCTCGTAGTGCGGCGCCGGATATCCCCACCCCCGGCGCGTCGCGACGCGCTCGGCGTCGACCACGTCGATCAAACGCCTGACGCTCGGTGTCGTGCCCGCGGCGTGGACGTCGAAGCGGCCGCCGTCGACCGCGCCCGCGTTCAGGAGCACGAGCGGCGGATGGATCACCGGCCCCGCGTTCGTCAGCGCCGCGTCGAGCGCGTCGACGCACGGCCGGACGGCCGGAAAGAGGTCGGCCAGCCGCGCGACGGTCTGCTTGGTGCGCGACGCCGGAAAGACGCCGAGCGGAATGTTCGCCGCGCGCACGGGCGCCGACACCGCCGCCGGACCCGTCTTCCGCGCCAGGTACGGCAAGGTGCCGGTCTCGGCGAGCGCATACGGAAGCCGCGCGCCGGCGCGGGCGAGCGCGCGCGCGATGGCATAGCTGCCGAGCGTCCCGGGTGTGAGGAGGATAGTCTGGCGATCGTTCACGTGCGGCGCCAGGCTCTTGGCGAGCTCGTCGTGGCCGGTCGCGGGGATCGGCGCGATCACGATCTCGGCGCCCGCGAGGGCCTCACCGAGATCGGTCGTCGCCCGCGCCAGCCGCGCCGCCCCTGCCCGCCCCTCGGCCGTGAGGGCGATCGTGGGGTCGCGCGTCAGCGGCCCGAGCGCCGGCGCGGACCGGCCCCACAGGCGGACCGAGTGGCCGGCGAGTGCCAGGTCGGCCGCCGTCGCGAAGCCTCCATGGCCCGCGCCGAGGACCGCAACGTTCACGCGATGGCCCCGGTCGCGTGGAGCTCGGCGATCTTCACGTTGGAGTACTTGAGCACGCGGGCCAGGATCTCGTTGGTGTGCTCGCCCAGCCGCGGCGGCGGCGTCACGTCCAGGCCCATCGCGCCGTCGATCTTGATCGGAGTGCCGAGGGTTTGCGTCTTGCCGTGGCGCGGGTGGTTCATCTCCACGACCATCGCGCGCTGGAGCACTTGAGGGTCGGACAGCACACGGTCCACGGTGTGGATCGGGGTTGCCGGCACGTTGGCGCCCTGCAGTCGGTCGAGCCATTCACGAGTCGTCCGGGTACGAAACGCGGCTTCGACGAGCGGCATCAGGATGTCGCGATGGACGACCCGGTCGCGATTGGTCGCGAATCGCAGATCGCGCTCCCACTCCGGGTGATCGACCGCGCGACAGAAGAGCGGCCAGAATTTCTCGGCGAAGATCGCGACGATCAGGTGGCCGTCACGCGTCTGGAGGGCCGAGTAGGGCACGACCGAGGCGTGGCCGGAGCCGAGCGGTGTCGGCACGCGTCCGTTCGTCCAGAAGTACTGCGCGATGTACGTGAGGAGCGAGACCTGACAGTCGAGCAGCGAGAGGTCGATGTGGGCGCCCTCGCCCGTCCGTTCCCGTCGGAACAGGGCGCCGGAGATGGAGAACGCGCCGAAGAGCGCGCCCGCGAGATCGGCCATCGGCAGACCCATTCGGGCGGGCCGGCCGCCGGGCTCGCCGGTGACGGACATCGCGCCGCCCATCGCTTGGAGCGCCAGGTCGAAGGCCGGCCAGTCGCGGTACGGTCCGTCCTGGCCATAGGCCGAGACGGAGCAGACGATGATCCGCTGGTTGAGCGACCAGAGCTTCGAGTACGCCAGCCCGAGCCGCTCCATGATGGCCGGCCGGAAGTTCTCCCAGACGACGTCCGATTGCCGGACGAGGTCGTAGAAGACCTCGCGCCCCCGGTCGCGCGCCAGGTCGAGCGCCAGCGACTTCTTGTTGCGGTTGATCGCGAGGAAGTACGCCGACTCGCCGTCGGGCAGAAACGGCGGCCCCATCATCCGCATCGGATCGCCGCCGTCCGGATCCTCGACCTTGATCACCTCGGCGCCCATGTCGGCGAGCAGCATCGAGCCGTACGGCCCGGCCAGCATCCGTGAGAGGTCCAGCACGCGAACGCCTTCGAAGAGCTTCATATCGACTCCTGCTGCGGATGGCGTGTGGCCGCCCGCTGAATGGACACGAGCACGCGCTCAGGGGTGATCGGCAGCTCGGCGAACCCCGCCCCGATCGCGTCCTTGATCGCGTTGCGGACGGCAGCGGCGACGGGAATCACGCCGGACTCGCCCAGGCCCTTGGCCCCGAAAGGCCCCTCGGCGTCGACGGACTCGATCAGCCGCACGACGATCTCCGGCATGTCGTCGGCCTTCAGCACCGCATAGTCCATAAACGTCTGGCTCAGCACCTGCCCCTGCTCGACCACGAGCTTCTCGGAGAGCGCGTAGCCGAGCCCCATGTGGATGCCGCCGTGCACCTGGCCCTCGGCGGCGGCCGGATTGATCGCCCGCCCGACGTCGTGCGCCGACACGATTTTCCGCACGGCCACCTTGCCGGTGTCGGGATCGACGTCGACCAGCGCCGCCTGAAACGCCGAGGTGTAGGCAGCCGACACGTTGCCCTGGAAGTTGCGGTCGAGCATCGTGGTCGGCGGATCATAGAACGCTTCGGCCACCAGCACGCGCCCGCCGCCCCGGAAGTGCCCGGCCCGCGCGACGGCCTCGTACTGCAGGCGCCGCGACGGATCCCGCGTGACGAACACCCATCCGCCCTTCACGCCGAGTGCCCCGGCCGGCTCGCCGAACTGCGCGGCGGCCATCTCGCAGAGCTGCGTCTTCACCTTCTCGGCCGCCAGGCGCGCGGCGTTGCCGGCCACGAATGTCGTCCGGCTCGCGTGGGTCCCGACGTCCCAGGGTCTGACGCTCGTGTCCGAGTTGACGACGTCGACCCGCTCCAGCGGCACGCCGAGGGTCTCGGCGACGATCATGGCCAGCACTGTCTCCGAGCCCTGGCCGATCTCGCTCGCGCCGGTGATGAGCGTGACCTTGCCGAAGTCGTCGAGCTTCACGATCGCGCCGCAGCCGTCCGAGCGGTAGATGCGCGCGCCGCCGCCGACGTGGAACATGCCGGCGTAGCCGACGCCGCGCTTGCAGCCGGGCACCGGCGGCGGCGGGTCCTTCGCGATCTCCTCCGCCGCGGCGTCGAGGCACTCGCGCATGGCGAACGACGTGAGCACGAACCCCTGCGGGCTGACGTCGCCGGGCTTCGACGCGTTCAGCCGTCTGAGCTCGAGCCGGTCGATGCCGAGCCGGTCGGCCAGATCGTCCATCTGCGCCTCGACCGCGAACGTGGACTCGGGGTTGCCGTAGCCGCGCATCGAGCCCGAGTAGGGGTTGTTCGTGTAGACGATGGTCGTGTCGAACCGGACGTTGGGCACCCGGTAGAGCCCGGCGACCGTCGAGAGCATCACGTAGGGCGTCGTCGAGCCCCAGGAGGTATAGGCGCCGCTGTCGATCGTCACGTGCGCGTCGCGCGCCAGGAGCCGTCCGTCCCGGTCGGCCGCCGTACGCAGGCGGATCGCGCACGGCTCGCGGGTGGGGCACGCGACGAACTCCTCGAGGCGGTCGAACGCGATCTTCACCGGGCGCCGCGCCGCGCGGGCGAGCATCGCGGCGATCACGTCGATCGGGTAGAGGTCGAGGCCGCGGCCGAAATTGCCCCCGACCGGGGGCTGCAGCACGCGCACGCGCTCACCGCCGATTCCGAGCGCCTCGCCGAGATCGCGCTGGTAGAGGAACGGCACCTGGGTCGTCGACCACATCGTGAGAGTGCCCGCCAGCTCCCAGTCGGCGATCGCGACCATCGTGCCGAGACAGGCCGGCGTGACGAAGCTCAGCCGGTAGGTGTCCTCGACCGCCGCCGCCGCGGCGTCGAACGCCCGGTCGACGTCGCCGTGGGCGAACCGGAATCGGAGCTGATGCGCGTTCGTCGTCAGGTCCTCGTGCACGAGCGGCGCGCCCGGCTCAAGCGCCGCCAGCGGATCGAAGACCGCCGGCAGCGGGGCGTAGTCGACGTCGATGAGCTCGAGCGCCGCCTCGGCGATCTCGGCCGTCTCGGCCGCCACCGCCGCGACCTCGTCCCGGATGCAGCGCACCTTGCCGCGCTTGAGCGCGACCTGGTCCTTGGCGAAGCCGAACGGTCGCTGCTCGACGTCCTCGCCGGTCAGCACCGCAACCACGCCCGGCAGCGCGCGAGCCCGGCTCGTATCGATGCGGACGATTCGTGCGTGCGGCAGCCGCGTTCGCAGGATCTTGCCGTGCAGGAGCCGCGGCAGCTCCAGGTCGTGGAGGTAGCGCGTGCGGCCCGTGACCTTGTCCGGGCCGTCCCGCTTCGGGGTCGACTTGCCGACGACGTCGAACGGCTCGGCCATCGTCAGAACTTCACGGCTTCCTTGTGCTCGCCGAAGACGTCGCGCATCGCCTGGGCGATCTCGCCGAGCGTCGCGTACGCCTTCACCGCTTCCATGATCGGGTACATGAGATTCTCTCGCCCGCGGGCCGCCTCGGCCACCCGGCGCAGCGCCGCCCGGGCTGCGCCGTCGTCGCGCTGGGCGCGCGTGCGCTCGAGCTTAGCCAGCTGGGCCGCGTGCGCGCTGGGATCGAACGCGTAGAGCTCCACGTCGCGATCGGCCTCGGCGGGGACGTCGCCGACGTGACAGTTGACCGCGACCCGCGGGATCTCGCCCGAGACGATCTTCTGCTCGTAGAGGTACGCCTGGCGGGCCACCTCGGCCTGGATCGCGCCGCTGCGAACGGCCTCGACGATGCCGCCCATGCGCTCGACGCTCGCCAGCTCCTCCTGGATACGCTGCTCCATCGCGCCGGTGAGCGCCTCGACGTAGTACGAGCCGGCGAGCGGATCGACCGTGTCGGCGGCGCCCGACTCCTCGGCGCAGATCTGCATGGTCCTGAGCGCGATCAGCTGCGCCTTGGGCGACGGGATCGTGTACGCCTCGTCGTAGGTCGGCAGGGCCATGGTCTGGGCGCCCGCGAGCGATGCCGCGAGCGCGATGTACGCGCCGCGCACGATGTTGTTCTCGGGCTCCTGCACCGCGAACGCCGAGCCCCCACCCCCGATCAGGGTGCGGAACATCCACGATTTCGGGTTCGTCGCGCCGAAGCGCTCGCGGAGCATCCGCGCGTAGAGGCGCCGGCCGGCGCGGAACTTCGCGACCTCCTCGAAGATCTTGCCCCATGCGGTGAAGTTGAAGGAGATCCGCGGCGCGAACTCGTCCACCGCCATGCCGCGGGCGAGCATCAGCTCGACGTACGCCGCGGCGATCGCCAGGCCGTACGCCATCTCCTGCGCCGTCGTGCACCCGGCCTCGCGGATGTGGTAGCCGCACACCGACACGGGATTCGAGCGCGGGTAGTGGCGAGCCGAGAACTCGATGAGGTCCGCGACGAGCCGGAGCGACGGGTCGACCGGATAGATCCACGTGCCCCGCGCGATGAATTCCTTCAGGATGTCGTTCTGCGGCGTGGTGACCACGCGCGCGGCCGCCGCCCCCTGCTTCTCGGCGACGGCGTAGTACATCGCGGTGATCGGCGCGGCCATGCCGTTGATCGTGAGCGAAACGCTCACGCGATCGAGCGGGATGCCGGCGAACGCCTCTTCCATGTCGGCGAGCGTGTCGACGGCCATGCCGACCCGGCCCACCTCGCCCTCGGCCTTGGGATCGTCGGAGTCGAGCCCGAGCTGCGTCGGCAGGTCGAAGGCGACATTGAGAGCGTCCTGGCCGTGGGTCATCAGGTACTTGAAGCGCGCGTTCGTCTCCGCCGGCGTCCCGAAGCCCACGTACTGGCGCATCGTCCAGAGCCGCTCGCGGTACATGTGCGGGTGGATGCCGCGCGTGTACGGGTACTCGCCCGGCCGTCCGATGTCGCGCTCGAAGTCGACACGAGCGACGTCCTCGGGCCCGTAAACCGGCGCGATCGGGAAGCCGGCGTGCGCCTTGATCTCTTTCATCGTGTCCTCCTGCGGCTTACCGCTCGAGAAAGCGAGTGAGGAACGGCAGGCTCTCGGGCGCCCGTTCCTCGGGCGGCGCGTGGCCGCAGTCGGCGAGCTGGACGACCTCGGCCTGCTCGAAGACCTGGCGCCAGCGGGGCAGGTAGCGCGCGAACGCCGGGTCCTTCATCCCCCAGATCAGGATCGCCGGGATCCGGGCGATCCGCTCGCGCCGCGCCCAGAGGCCGTCGAACCAGGCGCTCGAGCCTCTGAGCTCCCGCGCGGAGATCCAGGTGGCGTGGCCGTCGAGCGCCTGCAGATAGTGACGCTCGACCTCACGCGTGTAGCGCCGGCGATCGGCGACTGCGTGACGCAGCATCACGCGCACCGAGAATCCACGGCGCTCGTAGAGGTAGCGACCGAGCCGCCCGTCGAGGAGACGGACGAACCATTCGACGTGCCGGTCGCCGGCGAACGACCACATCCACGTGTTGAAGATCACCAGGCCGCGCACATTCTCCGGGTGGTCGAGCGCGTAAGCCAGGCCGATCGGTCCGCCGTAGTCGTGGACGGCGAGCGTGATGGCCCTGAGATTGAGCGCCTCGATGAAATGCGCGAGATTGCGCGCCTGGTCCTCGGGCCGGTACGACCAGTCCGCAGGACGGTCGCTCAATCCGAAGCCGAGGTGGTCCGGCGCGACGCACCGGTAGCGCGGGCTCAGCGCGCGGATCAGGTGACGATACAGGAACGACCAGGTGGGGGTGCCGTGCACCATGACAATTGGCGCGCCCCCGCCCTCGTCGACGTAGCTCAGACGACCACCCTCGACGTCGAGCCGGTGCGGCTCGAACGGATACTCTCGGCGGTCGACCCAGGGCGGAATCAACGCAGCGGCTCCTTCTTGAGCGCCTTCACGATCTCGGGGAGCGGCGTCCCCATCGGGAACACGTGACGGACACCCAGCTGCTTCAGCGCCTCGACGTCACGCGGAGGAATGATACCGCCGACGACCACCGCGATGTCGGCCGCGTCCTGGGCTCGCAGCGCCTCGACCACGCGGCGCGCCAGGAGCATGTGGGCGCCCGAGAGCACCGAGAGGCCCACGACGTCGACGTCCTCCTGGATCGCCTCGCGCACGATCTCGTCAGGCGTGCGCTTGAGCCCGGAGTAGACCACCTCGAACCCGGCGTCGCGCAGCGCGTGCGCCACCACCTTGGCGCCGCGGTCGTGGCCGTCGAGCCCCGGCTTCGCGATCAGGACCTTCATGCCGGACGGAACGCCGGCAGCCACCGCGCGTTCCCGCTGGGATCGTCGGCGACCCTGAGAGGCGACAGCCGCACGGCCTGGCCGATCGCCACCTTGGCCGGCTCGGCGTCGACCAGGATCGAGAACACACGCAGGCCGTCGATCTTCACGATCGCGAAGACGCGCGGCCCGGCGAAGCCGCTGGGCAGCCCGACCTCCTGAATCGTGAACGCGTGGATCGTCCCCTCGCCCGACAGGTCGACCCAGTCGAAGCGGTCCGACGCGCACTCGCCGCAGAAGGCGCGCGGCGGCCACGCGAGCCGCTTGCAGGCCGCGCAGCGCGTCGTCGCCAGCCGGCCGGCAGCGAGCCGCGCGTAGAACTCGTGGAGCTTCGTGTGCTCCGCCGACTCCAGCGGAAACGGGTCGGTCGCCCTGAAGTAGCTCACGCCGACTCCCGCTGGCGCCGGAGCTGCCGGAGCAGGGCGCGCACCTTGGCCGTCTCGAACGCCTCGCGGCGCTCGCCGGCGTAATCGAAGAAGCCGCGCCCGGTCTTGGCGCCGAGCTCGTTACGCGCGATCTTCTCCTCGACCAGCCGGGCCGGACGGAAGCGCTCGTCGCCGAGCGCCCTGGCCAGAAACCCGCTCGCGCGGTGCAGGATGTCGACGCCGCCCCAGTCGATGAACTCGAAGATGCCCACGGTCGCGTAACGGAATCCCATACCGGCCTTGAAGGCCCGATCGACGTCTTCCGGCGTCGCCACGCCTTCCTCGACCAGACGCACGGCCTCGTTCATCAACAGGGCCTGCATCCGCGGGCCGATGAACCCGGGCGAGTCGGCGCACCGCACCGGCACCTTGCCGAGCTTCTCGAGGAAGGCGATGGTCCGCTCGACGATCGCGCTTGCGGTCGTCCGTCCAGGCACGACCTCGACGAGCGGGATGATGTGGGCCGGGTTGAGCCAGTGGACGACCAGGAAGCGCTCGTCGCCGCGGACCGCGTCCGCCAGGTGCTTGGGCGAGATCGTCGAGCTGGTCGACGCGATGATCGCCTCCGGCGAGACGCCGGTGGACACGCGGTGGAGGATCTCGCGCTTGAGCTCGAGGAGCTCCGGCAGCGCCTCCTGCACGTAGCCGCACTCGCCGAACCCGCCGAGCCCGATCCGGTCCTCGATCCGATCGAGCGCCGGCGCGATCTCGCCGGGCTGGATCACGCCCTCCTCGGCCATCAACGCGAGGTCCCGTCGAATTTCGCGCCGCGCGTCGGCGAGCACCGCCGCGGCGCCGCCTGCCGGACGCTCCTTCACGTCGACCAGCGACACGCGACTGCCGCCCAGGGCGAAGGCGAGCGCGATCTGGCGCCCGATCCGTCCGGCTCCCAGGACGGCGGCGTGCTTCATCGACTCTCGCGGCCGTAGATCATGACCACGTGCTCGCCCATCCCGCTGTTGTTGTGCGTGAGACCGATGGCGGCATCGTCCACCTGGCGCGCGCCGGCCTCGCCGCGGAGCTGGGCGAACACCTCGGCGGCCTGCGCGACCCCCGTCGCACCGAGCGGATGCCCGCACCCCATCAGGCCGCCGCGCGAATTCACGACGACGTCGCCGCCGTAGTCGCTTCGCCCCGCGGCGACGAAGGCGCCCGCCTCGCCCTTCTCGCAGAAGCCGAGCTCCTCGTATGCGATCAGCTCTGCGATGGCGAAGCAGTCGTGGACCTCGGCGACGTCCACGTCCTGCGGCCGCACCCCGGCCATGCCGTAGGCGGCCTGCGCCGCCCGCGAGAGCGCCGGCCAGTGCGCGTAGTTCTCGTGGAGCGACGTCAGCTGGAAGCCGTCGAGAGCCTGGCCGGTGCCGCGGATCCAGACCGGCGTGTCGGTGAGGGCCCGCGCCCGCTCCTCCGACGCGACGAGCACCGCCGCGGCGCCGTCGGTGATCGGCGAGCACATGAAGAGCCGGAGCGGCGACGAGATCATGCGCGAGCCGAGGACCTGCTCGAGCGTTGCGCCGCGCTGGAAGTGGGCGTTGGGGTTCTTCGAGGCGTGCGTGTGGTTCTTCACGCCGACCATCGCCAGCTGCTCCTCGGTGGTTCCGTACTCCGCGATGTGGCGCTGCGCGGCCAGCGCGAAGCACGGCGGCGCCGTCAGCCCGAACGAGGCTTCCCACTCGCGATCGACGCCGGTCCCCATGTTGAGGATCGCCTCGTCGCCGCTCGGCTGGTTGAGCTTCTCGACGCCGAGCACCATGACGAGATCGGCGAGCCCGGCGGCGATGAACGCGTAGGCGTAGCGGATCCCGACCGTGCCCGACGCGCACATGTGCTCGGTGCGGGCGCTCAAGGCACTGGGCCTGATCCCGAGCGCTTCGGCCGCCATCGACGAGATGTGCGACTGGAACGCCGTCCGCTCCGGCATCACCGAGCCGACCACGAGGCCCTCGACGTCTTTGGGCTTCACCGCCGGGACCGCGTCGAAACACGCCTTGCCGGCCTCCCAGATCAGATCGCGATAGCTCGCCTTGCGCACGCCGAACTTCGAGACCCCGGCCCCGACCAGCGCAACCTTTCTCATGACCCGCGCCGCCGCATCATCACGTTCTCCTCGTAGGTGCAGACCACCTCGTCGCGCTGGTTCTTGACCACCACGTCGAAGGTCACCACGCCGCGATCGGCCTTGGACGACTCGCGCGCCTGCTTCACGGTCATCTCGGTGTGAATCGTGTCGCCGAACTTGACCGGCAAGGTGAACCGGAGCCGGTCGAGCCCGAGCAGCGCCAGCGCCGTGCCCTCGAACCAGCCCGAGAGGTTCTGCTGGCCGTTCGACACCGCAAGAGTCAGGATACCGTGGGCCACGCGGGCGCCGAACGGAGTCTGCTCGGCGAACACGGCGTCGGTGTGGAGCGGGTTGAAGTCGCCGGTGAGCCCGGCGAAGCGCGAGACGTCGCCGCCCTCCACCGTCCGGCGGCCCGTCACGAGCACCTCGCCCACCTTGAAATCCTCGAAATAGCGTCCGCGTGATTGCATCGCTCCTCCCGATTCATAAGCGCGCCTCGGCGGGCGGGGCCCCAGTCTGCGGCGCGCACTTCAGGCGAAAGCCGGGCCCCGGTCCCAGTCGAGATCGCGGCCGATGATCACGCGCAAGATCTCGGAGGTGCCGCCTCCCGGCAGCAGGAAGCGCGCGTCGCGGAAGTACCGCTGGACCGGGTACTCCATCGCGAGCCCGTACGAGGCGAAGATCCGCGCCGCCTCGTCGGTGATCTTGACCGCCGTCTCCGAGGCGAAGAGCTTCGCCATCGCAGCCTCGCGCGCGATGCTCCGCCCGGCGTCGAGCCGCGCCGCCGCCTGATAGGTAACGAGGATCGCGGCGTGGAGCGAGGTCAGCATGTCGGCGAGCTTGAAGGCGATCGCCTGGTGCTCGGCGATCGGCTTGCCGAACGCGCTGCGCTCGCGCGCGTACCCGAGCGCGGCCTGGTACGCCGCCCGCGCCAGCCCCACCGAGATCGCCGCGGTCATCACCCGGATCTCCGCGAGGATGCCCCCGATCTTCTCGACACCGCCCGTCTCGCCGCCCAGCAGGTGCTCGGCCGGCACCTCCACGTCCTCGAGGAGGATCTCGCCGGTCACCGACGCGCGCACCGACATCTTCTCGATCGACTTGCCGAGGGTTATCCCGCCCATCGCCGAGCGGTCGAGCAGGAACAGCGCGATGGACTTCATGCCTCGCTCGTCCGACGTCTTGGCGGCGACCGTCAACAGATCGGCGACCGGGGCGCTGGTCACCCAGGTCTTCGTGCCGCGCAGCACGTAATGGTCGCCGTGCCGCCGCGCCCGCGTCGTGATGTTCGCGACGTCTGAGCCGGCGTTCGGCTCGGTCAGCGCAAACGTCGCGATCAGGTCGCCGCGGAGGGCCGGCACCAGGTAGCGCCGGCGGAGCGCCTCGGATCCGTACTTGTAGACGAAGTAGGTCCCCATCAACGACTGCATCGCCGCCGCCGCCGCCACCGACAGGGAGCCTCGCGCCAGCTCCTCGGCGAAGAGACAGTACGTCACCATGTCGGCGTCGACGCCGCCGTACGCTTCGGGATAGCGGAGGCCGAGGTAGCCGAGCTCGCCGATGCGCTTGAAGAGCCGCTTCGGAAATTCGGCGCGCTCGTCGATCGCCTCGGCCTCCGGGACCACTTCGGCGTCGACGAACCGCGCCACAGCTCTCCGAAATTCCTCTTGCTCCGGCGTCAAGGCGATCATGCCCGGCTCCGTTCGAGGCAGGTCGCGTCCTCATCGATCGTGAGATCGACGCCGGTGCCGACGATGACGACGCCGTAGTCGCGGTGCGCCGCTTCGACCGACACGTAGTCGTCGAGGACGTCGTCCAGCACGCGCCGGGGGTCGCGCTCGAACGGATCGCCATAGCCGCCGGCGCCCGACTGCTGGAACGAGACGACGTCGCCGTACGCGAACTCGCGCGACTGCTTGCCGTGGACGACCTGTTCCCCCGGCCCGGGATTGATGACGGTGCGGCCGAGCTTTCCGGACCGGCCGCCGCGCAGGCCGTAGGGCGCGAACTTCTGGCGCTCCGACAGATTCGTCAGCTTGCCCTCGTCGCCGAGCAGGCGCAGGTCGCGACGGACGCCGCACCCGCCCCGGAATTTTCCGGCGCCGGCGGAATCGCCGATCAGCTCGAAACGCTCGACGATGATCGGCTGGTTGGCCTCCTGCGCCTCCACCGGGATGTTGGCGGCGTTGAACGCCCACGACATCGCCTCGCAGCCGTCGCGGGTCGCGCGCGCGCCGGTGCCGGACAGCACGAGCTCGTAGGCGACGAATCGCCGCTTGCGGGCGCGGTCCCAGCCGCCGAAGGTCGGATTCGCCATGTGCGAGGCGGCCGCCGCGACCCGGTCCGGCAGCGCCGGCGCGAGCGCGCCCAGCACCGACTCGAACGTGCGGTAGCAGATGATCGCGCGCGGTCCCCCGCCGGCCGGCGGCCGGGGGTTGAGGAACGAGCCCTCGGGCGCCTTCACGGTGATCGGGCCCAAGGCGCCCTCGTTCATCGGGCCCAAGGGGTCCGTGAGACACTTCACCGCGGCGTACGAATATGAGCGCGTGTAGTTGATGTAGGAGTTCATGCCCGACGCGGTCTGCGCGCTCGAGCCCTCGTAGTCGATGACCATCGAGCTGCCGTCCACGGTCACCGTGACCGCGACGCGCAGCGGCTCGGTGCCGGGGCCGTAGTCATCCATGAAATCCTCGAAGCGATAGACGCCGTCCGGAATCGTCGCGATGGCGGCGCGCATGTTCGCTTCGGTACGCGCGACGATCTCGTCCATGCCGGCCAGGAGCGTCTCGCGGCCGTACCGCGCCGCCAGCTCTTGTAAACGGAGCTCGCCCACGCGGAGCGCGCTCCGCTGCGCCCGGAGGTCGCCCAGCACCTTGTCGGGCGTGCGCGTGTTCGCCGCGATGATGCCGACGATGCCCTCCTGCTCCTGGTACTCCTTCCAGACTTTCGTCGGTGGGATGCGCAGGCCTTCCTGGAAATAGTCGAAGATGCCCTCGACCCCCTGGCTGCCGGGCCGCTGACCTCCGACGTCGGTGTGGTGCAGGATGTTCACGGCAAAGCCGACGAGGGCGCCGTCGTGGAACGCCGGCTGCGTGATGAAGAAATCGGGAAGATGGCCGGAGCCGAGCAGCGGGTCGTTCAGGAGGATGGCGTCGCCGGGCCGCAAGGTCTCGACCGGGTGCGCCGCGAGTGCGTTCCGCACGGCGAAGGACATCGCGCCCATGTGCCCGGGCGAATAGGGGCCCTGCGCCACCATCCGCCCGGCCGGATCGAAGACCGCGACCGAGAAATCCTGACCCTCGCGTGCCTGTTCCGAGTACGCGGTGCGGTGCACCGTCGTGCCGATCTCGACGGCGATCGACTGGAGCGCACCCCACACGACGCCGAGGGTGATCGGATCGATCCGGCTCACGACGGCCTCGTCTCCGCGATCAGGTTCGCGTACTCGTCGACCGTGGCCGTCACGCCCGGAGGCAGGACGGTCGTCGACTCGCGCTCCTCGACGATCGCCGGCCCGGTCAGCGACGTGCCGGCCGCGAGCGCGTAGCGATCGTAGACGGGCGTGTCGGTGTAGCCGCGCGCCTCGGGGAAGTACGCGCGACGCGTCGCCTTGCGGCGCGCGTCCGCCGCGCCGGCGGCGGCTTTGGCGAGCGCGATGTGCGGGGAGCCGCCCGCGGCCGAGAGCTTCCACGTGACCACCTCGACCGGCTCGCCCGGGTTCGCGTACCCGTAGCGGGCGGCGTAGATCTCGTGGAAGCTCGCGCGCACGCGGTCGAGCGCGGTCGGGTCGAGCCGCCCGGCGGGCACCGGCACCGTGACTTCGTAGCCCTGGCCGACGTAGCGGGCGTCGGCCGAGCGCGTGACCTTCACTTCGCCGGTCACCGCGGATTCCTGGACGACCGCAATCGCCTGGGCGCTCATCTCGTCGTACATCGTCTCGAGCGAGGCGCCGCGCACGAGGTCGAGACGGCACACGTGCGTGCGCGCGACGTCGAACTTCACCTCGGCGGCGAGCAGGCCGATGGCCGCCGTCACCCCCGCCGAGGCCGGCAAGACGATCCGCGGGATTCCCAGCGCCTGCGCGAGCCGGCAGCCGTGGACGGGGCCGGAGCCGCCGAAGGCGACAAGCGTCAGATCGCGCGGATCGCGTCCGCGCTCGATCGACACCACCCGCGTCGCCAGCTCCATGTTCGTGTTGACGATCGTGTGGATGCCCCACGCCGCGTCCTCGAGCGACAGCCCGAGGGGGCGCGCTACACGCTCCTCGATGGCGCGCGCCGCGGCGCCGGGCTGCAGCGTGATCGAGCCCCCCGCGAAATAGTCGGGATTGATGTAGCCGAGCACGACGTCGGCATCGGTCACGGTCGGCTCCGCGCCCCCGCGCCCGTAGCAGACCGGCCCGGGGGTCGACGACGCGCTCTCCGGCCCGACCGCGATCACGCCGAGCCTGGCCCGCGCGATCGAGCCGCCTCCGGCGCCGATCTCGACGAGGTCGATCGCCTGGATGTTCATCGGCAGCCCGCTCCCGGGCGCGTTGTTCACGCGGTGGAGCTCGAAGGCCGTCGTCGTCGCGGGTTGGCCCTTCTCGATGAGCGCGAGCTTGGCAGTGGTACCACCCATGTCGAACGCGATGAGGTCGCGATGGCCGGTGAGCTCGCCGTAGGCAGCCGCCATCAGCGCGCCGGCGGCCGGGCCGGACTCGATCATCCGGACCGGATAGCGCTGCATCGCCTCGGCGGTCGCGATGCCGCCGGAGGACTGCATCACGAAGAGCCGACCGCGGTAGCCGCGCCGGCTCATCGCCGTCGCGAGGCCGCGGAGGTACTCGCGCACGGTCGACATCACGTAGGCGTTCACGACGGTCGTCAACGTCCGCTCGTATTCCCGGAATGTCGGCGAGACCTCGTGCGAGAGCGTGACGGTCACGTGCGGCGCCACCTCGGCGACCAGAGCGCCGACGCGCCGCTCGTGAGAGGGGTTCAGGTACGCGTGGAGCAGACACACCGCGAGCGTGGTCACGCCGCCCGCGACCAGCTCCCGAATCGCCCGGCGCGCGTCGTCCTCGTCGAGCGGCGTCCGCACGGTGCCGTCGGCAAGGATCCGCTCGGTGACCTCGCCGATGAGCCGGCGCGGGATCAGCGCGGGAGGCTTCTCGATCTGGAGGTCGTAGACCTGGTAGCGCTTCTCGCGCCCGATGATGAGCACGTCGCGAAAGCCGCGGGTCGTCAGGAGCCCGACCCCGCGCGCCTTGCGCTCGATGACGACGTTGGAGCCGAGCGTCGTGCCGTGGACCGCCTGCGCGACGTCGGGCCAAGGGACGCCGGCCTGCGCCAGCAGCGCCTCGAGGCCGGCCAGGCACGCCTCCGAGGGATCGGGATAGGTCGTGAGCCGCTTGCCGGTGGAGATCTCGCCGGAGGGCGATTGAAGGACGAAGTCCGTGAACGTCCCGCCGACGTCGAACCCGACGCGATAGGCGGTCAGTTCCGGCGCTCCCCGCGCGAGAGTACGATGCGGTACGGATAGCGGCGGCCGGTCTGCCACGTGATCGTGTGCTCGACGGGCTCGCCGCTCAGGGCGAAGTACGTGCGCTCGAAGAAGAGCAGCGGGGACCGAGCGCGGACCTGCAAGAGCTCGGCGATCTGGCGCGGCGCGAGCGCGGCGTCCACCACCTGCTCCATGAGCTTGATCGGCACGCCCAGCAGCCGCTCGATGGCGCCGATCAGCGAGGTCTTGGAGAGGTCTTCGTCGGAGAGCGCGTTGCCGATCGTCAGCGGCATGTAGGCGGTGACGTGCTGGAACGGCCCGGTCTCGGCATGCCGCACACCGACGATGCAGTAGGCCGAGGAGCGCGGCGGCAGGCGGAGCGCCTGGGCGATGTTCGCCGGCAGGAGCACGACCTCGCGCGAGACGAACTTGAACCAGGTCTCGTCGCCCAGCGCCATCATGTCCCCGACCGAGCCGATCACCCGGAGCTTGCGGTCGCCGCCGGCGGCGGGTGTCGCGAACGTCCCCCGGCCGGCGTGGCGGTACAGCCGCCCTTCCTGGACGAGGACTTCGAGGGCCTGCCGGATGGTGGGGCGGCTCACCTTGAAGCGCGCGCAGAGTGCGTGCTCGGACGCGATCCGCTCGCCTTCGTCGCGGAGCTCGTGACGGATGGAGTCGGCGATCTGCAGATAGCGGGGAATGCCGGGACGATAATTCAAAGGAGCGGCCCTCCTGCTGTCAGGATGTCTAGACACGTACCACCACAGGCAGGCGGCGTCAATGATCTGTTGGTCCAGTACGGCTAATCGGTGGGAAAACGGCGCGCGTCGCTCGAGCGGTCGCTCATCGGCGGGTCAGCTCGCGGGCGATCACCACGCGCTGGATCTGGTTGGTGCCCTCGTAGATCTGGGTGATCTTTGCGTCGCGCATGAAGCGCTCGACGGGATACTCGCGCGTGTAGCCGTAGCCGCCGAAGATCTGCACGGCATCGGTCGCGACCTTCATTGCGGTGTCGCCGGCGAAACACTTCGCCATCGACGATTCGAGGGCCGCAGGGGCGCCGCGATCGACCAGCGCCGCCGCGTGATGGACGAGCAGCCGCGAACCGTGCACCGCCATCGCCATGTCGGCCAGCATGAACTGGATGCCCTGGAAGGCGCCGATCGGCTGGCCGAACTGCTGGCGCTCCTTAGCGTAAGCCACCGAGGCGTCGAGCGCGGCCTGCCCGATCCCGACCGCCTCGGCGCCGACCGCCGGCCGCGAGCCGTCGAGGACGCTGAGCGCGATCTTGTAGCCCTCGCCTTCCTCGCCCAGGCGGTTCTCGACGGGCACTTCGCAATCGGAGAGGTGGAGCGCGGCGGTAGGCGACCCGCGGATCCCGAGCTTGCGTTCGAGCTTGCCGACGGCGAATCCGGGGAACGTGGGCTCGATGAGGAACGCGGTGACGCCGCCCTTGCCGCGCCCCTTGTCGACGGTCGCGAAGAGCGTGATGACCGATGCCTTGCTCCCGTTCGACACCCAGAGCTTGACGCCGTTGAGGACGTAGCGGTCGCCCTTGCGGACGGCGCGCGTCGAGATCGCCGCCGCATCGGAACCGGCTCCGGGCTCCGAGAGCGAGAAGGCCGCCGTGATCTCACCGGAAGCGAGCCGGGGTAGATAGCGTCGCTTCTGCTCCTCGGTGCCCGCGGCGACGATCGGCCAGCCGCCCGCGTACTGGACGAGATAGATGGTCGCTGAGGAGGCGCAGGCCCACGCGATCTCCTCGACGGCAAGGCAGAAGGCGAGGGTCCCCATGTCCGTCCCGCCATAAGCCTCGGGGATGTAGAGTCCCATGAGCCCCTGGTCGCCCAGGAGCTTCAGGGACTCGTCCGGGTAGGCCTCGGCCTCGTCGACGTGGGCGGCCAGCGGCGCGATCCGCTCGCGCGCCATCGCACGCACCAGGTCGCGCATCTCGCGCTGCTCCGCCGTCAGATAGAAGTCGCCGCCCATTTAGTTCTAGACGCGCCTCGGCCGCCGGGGCCCCAGCCCCGCGACGGCCTGCGGCGCGCACCAACTCTATAGGGCGCCCCTCGGCCGCCGGGGCCCAGCCCCGCGACGGCCTGCGGCGCGCACCACCTCAGGCTACGCCTGCGCTCAATGGGACGCCTCTGACAATTCTCGTCAGGCCCGGCTACGATTTTTTGTCGCGAAAGGATCCGGATATCGCGGCGCTGCGCCGCAAGTGCGCGAGATTCTGACGACACGCGGACTGGCATCGCGGCTGCACATGGGTGGCCCCATGCGGACGTCAGAGAAAGTCGTGGTCGTGATGCCGGCCTACAACGCGGGGCGCACGCTCCGTCTCACATACGAGGAGCTGCCGAAGGACACGGTGAGCCTCGTGATCCTGGTGGACGATGGGTCCACCGATGGAACGCTCGAGGTCGCGCGGCAGCTCGGCCTCGAGATCTTCGTGCACAACCGGAACTACGGCTACGGCGCGAACCAGAAGACGTGCTACGCGGAGGCGCTGCGAGCGGGGGCGGACATCGTGGTGATGGTCCATCCCGACTATCAGTACGATCCGCGGCTGGTCCCGCAGATCATCGATCCGATCGTCCGTGGGGAGGCCGACGTCGTGTTCGGCTCGCGATTGAAGAGCGGTTCGGCGCTGGCCCAGGGGATGCCTTGGTGGAAGTACTTCTCGAACCGCTTCCTCACGAACCTCGAGAACCGGACGTTCGATCTGTCGCTCTCCGAGTTCCACACGGGCTACCGCGCCTTCCGCCGGGATGTGCTGGAGACCGTCAATCTCGCGCTGAACTCGGACAGCTTCATCTTCGATCAGCAGATCGTCGCTCAGATCGTCGCCGCCGGCTACCGGATCGCCGAGATCGCGGTGCCGACGCGATACTTCCCCGAAGCCTCGTCGGCGAGCTTCACGGCCTCGACCGTCTACGGTCTGCGCATACTCTCGCTGCTCGCTCGCTTCAGCCTCCACCGGCGCGGTGTGCGGCACTCGCGGGCGTTCGACAGCCTCCGCGGGCGATACACGCGGCTTCAGCCGGCTCCGACGGCGCCTCGCCGGACCGCCGATCGTCGGCCCGTTCCCGCCCTGGGACGCTGAGCCATGTGGCTCTCGGATCGGCAGCACCCGGACCAGGGTGCGTCCGTCGTCGATCGGCTGGACCTCCTGAAGGTCACGTTCCCGCACAGCGATCTCGTCGTCGCGATCGGTTCGAACCAGCACGGCGTCGGCTCGAGCCGTGCCGAGGGTGAGCGCCTGCGCGATCGCTCCGACGCGCAGGGCGCTCCCCTCGCGAGAAAACGGTCCCGCCTCCGCCTGCTGAGCCGCCTGCTCATGGCCACGCTCGTCGCCGCCTGGGGCGTCGTCCTCCTCGTCATCTAGTCGGCTCCCGACTCCGCTCCCCTTGACGACTCCGGCACTTCCGCCGGATCATTGCGCGCCCCCGAGCCTCGGTTCGAAAGGAGACGCGCGATGGGAGCGATGGGTTCGAGAAAGCATGTCCTCACGGCATCGGCCGCTCTCGTGCTGATGCTCACGGCCGCTTTCTACGCCTTGGCGCAGCAGGCCGGCGACGCGAAGAAGAGCGCGGCCGCACCGGCCATCGGCAAGCGGCACTCACTCGCGGCGACGCTCGAGACCGTGCAGTGGGGCTGGCTCGATCCGAAGGAGCCGCCGAAGCTCACCGTCGACTCGGGCGACACGGTCTCGGTCGAGACGATGATGCACTCCCACGACAAGGTGCGTCCGGGGATCACGATCGAGGAGATCGTCGCGCTGCGGCGCGCCAATCCGGGCGGAGGCCCGCACTCGATGACCGGCCCCATCTACGTCAACGGCGCCGAGCCCGGCGACGTGATGGAGATCCGGATCGTCAAGATCGTGCCCAAGCCGTTCGGGATCAACTTCAACCTTCCCGGTAAGGACTTCCCGACGATCGGCGCGCTCGCGCAGGAGATGCCTGACGGGTTCGTGAAGTTCTTCACCCTGGATCTCAAGAAGCGGCAGGCGGAGTTCAAGCCAGGGATCACGCTCGACCTCAAGCCCTTCCCCGGCACGCTCGCGGTCGGAATCGATCCGAACGACCCCTCGCCGCGCAAGGGCGGCTCGACGGATCCGATGGCGCCGGTCTCCACGCTCCGGCCGTGGAAGAACGGCTCGAACATGGACATCAACGAGCTGCAGGAGGGCGCCCGGATCTTCATTCCGATCTTCCTCAAGGGCGGGCTCGTGTGGACGGGCGACTCGCACTGCCGGCAGGGCAACGGTGAGGTGAATCTGACGGCGCTCGAGTGCGCATATCGCGAGATCGCTCTGCAACTCATCGTGCGCAAGGACATGAAGCTCGAGTGGCCACGGATCGAGACCCCGACCCACTGGATCACGACCGGCTTCGACGAGGATCTGAACAAGGCGATGGTCAACGCGGTGCGGGAGGCCGTCGACTTCCTCGAGCAGCAGAAGCTGGTGCCGCTGAGTCGCTACGAGGCCTACTCCCTGAGCTCGATGGCCGCCGACTGCCGCGTGTCGCAGGTCGTGGATGTGCGCAAGGGCGTCCACTGCATGGTCCCGAAGTCGATCTTCGGCAAGAAATCGTAGGTGCTCCGGGCGCTCGCCCTCGTCCTGCTCGCCGCGGCCCCGGCGTGGGGCGGCGGCGTGCTGGACGTGGTCGCGACCTCGACGGACCTCAAGGCGCTCGTCGAGGCGGTGGGCGGCGAGCGCGTGCGCGTCGAGAGCCTGGCGCCCGCGCTCCACGAGCCCCACGCCGTCGACGTCAAGCCCGGTCAGCTCGCGCGGCTCAAGTCGGCCGCGCTGCTGGTGCGGGTCGGCCTCGATCACGAGCCGTGGCTCGCGAGGGTCCGCGCAACCGTGAACGATCCCCGCTTCGCGCCCGGCGGTGCGGCGGACCTCGACGTCTCCCGGGGCATCGATCTCCTCCAGACCGAGACGCCGCGAGTGAAGAGCGAGCGGGGCCCGCACGTCCACGGGTTCGGGAACCCTCACTACTGGCTCGATCCGGCCAACGCGCGCCCGATGACCCAGACCATCCTGGTCGGTCTCGCGCGGCTCTCCCCCGACGCGCGCGAGGCCTTCGGCCGGAACCGGGCTCGCTTCCTGGAGCAGCTCGACGCGGGTCTCCGGCGCTGGACCGACGCCATGGCGCCCCATCACGGCGCGCGCGTCGTCGCCTTCCACGACAGCTGGCCCTACTTCGCGCGCCGCTTCGGCCTCGTGATCGCGGCCACGGTCGAGCCGGTGCCCGGTGTCCCGCCCACGCCCGCGTCGCTCGCGGCGCTGACAGCGGGCATGAAAGACGCGGCCGTGCGAGTCCTGATCATCGAGCCGTCCGCGAGCCGCGCGGTCGCGGATCGTGTGGCGGCGCCGAACGGCGCGCGCGTCGTCACCCTCGTCCCCTCCGTCGGCGGCAACGCCGAAGCGCGCGACTACCTGACGCTGTTCGACGTCAACGTGCAGCGGCTCGGCGAGGCGCTGGCCGGGACCCGCTGAGGCGCGCGTGATGGTGGAGTTTCTGTGGGCGCCATTCGTCGCCTGTCTCTTGTTGACCGCCATCCACGTCTATCTCGGCTTGCACGTGCTGGCCCGCGGCGTGATCTTCGTCGATCTGGCGCTCGCGCAGGTGGCCGCGCTCGGCGTCACGATCGCGTTCCTGGCCGGACATCCGATCCAGAGCGAGGCCGCCTACTGGTATGCGCTCGTCTTCACGCTCGGCGGCGCCGGCCTCTTCGCCGTGAGCCGTACGCGACGGACGCCCGTGCCGCAGGAGGCGGTCATCGGTATCGTGTACGCCGTCTCCGCCGCGGCGGCCGTGCTCGTCGTCGACCGGGCGCCTCAGGGCGGCGAGCACATCCGACAGATCCTGGTCGGGAGCATCCTCACCGTCACGCCAGCTGAGGTCGGCACCCTGGCGCTCCTCTACGCGCCGATCGGCGTGCTGCACTGGCTCGTGCGCCGACCGCTGCTCGACATCTCGCTCGACCCCGACGGCGCCGGCGCGCGCCGGGCGGTCCGCGCGTGGGACCTCGTGTTCTACGCGTCGTTCGGCGTCGTCGTGACGAGCTCGGTCAGGCTCGCGGGGGTGCTCCTCGTCTTCGCCTATCTCGTCGTGCCGGCCACGGCCGCCGCGGCGCTCGTGCGCTCGGCGCGCGCCCGGTTGCTCGCCGGATGGGCGTTCGGGGTCCTCGTGAGCGTGGGCGGCCTGACGGCGTCGTGGACGTGGGACCTGCCGACCGGCGCGACCGTGGTCGTGGCGTTCGGCGTCCTCGTCGCTTGCGTGGTCTCGGCGCTCGCGGCCCGTGCCGGCGCCCGGGCGACGCGAGCACGCGGCGTCGGGGCGCTGCGGGGCGGTGCGATCGCGCTCTGCGCGCTGGTCGGGCTCGCCGGGCTCTCGCTCGCGCTCGCTCCGCGGATGGACCACTGGTGGCTCGACTGGCTGGAAGCCTCGCTGCCCGCGACCCAGACGCTGTTCCTGAGCGCCGACGAACGCGACATGCGTCGCGACGCCGTGGACGACGTGCGGCGCGCCGTCGCCGAGCTCGAGCGGGTCCGCGCCATGCAGCGCGAGGCGCAGTGGGGCACGCGTCCGGTGACGGAGGAGATGCAGGAGCGGATGCGTCAGTATCTCGCGGGGCGGGCCGAGATCCTCGCCGGCGACCGGCTGATCCTGAAAACCTTGCAGACGCGCGCGCGCGCGCGGCAGCGCTGGTGGCTCGGGGTGCCGCTGGCGATCGTCGGCGCGGGCGGCGCGCTCGTGCTGGCGCGGCGGTGGCCGGCTATTTCGCGGGGTACGTGTAGAAACCCTGCCCGGTCTTCCGACCCAGCTGCCCGGCCAGGACCATGCGCTTGAGCAGCGGTGGCGGCGCGTAGCGCGCTTCCCGGAACTCCTCGAACATGACCTCGGCGACGTACATCGTCGTGTCGAGGCCGACGAGGTCGAGGAGCGTGAACGGGCCCATCGGGTAGCCGCACCCGAGCTTCATCGCCGTGTCGATGTCCTCCAGCGTCGATAGCCCGCTCTCGTAGACGCGGATCGCGTCGAGCAGGTACGGCACGAGCAGCCGGTTGACGATGAACGCCGTCGAGTCCTTCGTCTGCACCGGGGTCTTGCCGAGGGCCTGGACCCACTCGGTGGCGGTCTTCACGGAGGCGTCGTCGGTCAAGATGGTCCGGACGACCTCCACGAGCTTCATCAGCGGCACAGGATTGAAAAAGTGGAGCCCGAGCACCTGCGCCGGCCGCCCGGTAGCGGCCGCCATCGCCGTGACGTTGCACGACGAGGTGTTCGACGCGAGGATCGCGCGCGGCGCGCAGATCTTGTGGAGCTTGGCGAACGTCTCGTTCTTGAGCGTTTGATTCTCCGTCATCGCCTCGACGACCAGCTCGCACGAGCTCAGATCGTCGAGCCGGCTCGTGCCCGCGATGCGCGCCAGCGCGGCGTCCTTGGACTTCGCGTCGAGCTTGCCGCGGCTCGCGAGCCCTTCGAGCGTCTCTCTGAGCCGCCCGAGCCCGCGCTTGACGAGTTCGTCGTTGGCCTCGACGAACAGGACCTCAAGCCCCGCCTGAGCTGCCACCTGCACGATACCCGAGCCCATGAGGCCGCAGCCGATGACGCCGACGTTCGTGATGGTCATGGTCCGGGGAGGAGCGGCTTACTTCCGGACGCGGCCGGGCAACGGCGGAGGCTCGTAGTGGAGCCCGGGCGGACACGGATTTCGCACGGTGACCGTCACCGACCCGTACCGTACGGTTGCGTCGGGCTGAACCTCGCCGTCCGGCCGGCGCGCCGGCGGTCTTGGCTCTCTCATGGCTCGATCGAATGCGGCATCGCGGGATTCCGAGAGGGGCGCCACGACGCTGAGCAGCATCGACGCGCTGATCGGCGCCTTCGCCTCGTCCGCGACGGCCGGCCCGCACCACGCGCCGACGAGGATCAGCGCGCCCGCGAACGCGGCGAGCCTATTCATAGACGATCAGTGCGTGGAGCGTCGGCTCTTTCAGCTTGTCCCGACCGTGGAGAAACGCGAGCTCGATCATGAATGCCACCCCGACGACCTGCCCGCCGAGCAAGCGGATCAGCCGCAAGGTCGCCCCCATCGTACCCCCGGTGGCGAGGAGGTCGTCGACGGCGAGCACCCGCTGCCCCGGCTTGATCGCGTCTTCGTGGACCGCGAGCGCGTCGCGGCCGTACTCGAGCTCGTACTCGACCTTGATCGTCTTGCCCGGAAGCTTGCCGGGCTTGCGCACCGGCACGAACCCCGCCTCGAGCTGATGCGCAAGGGCTCCGCCGAGGATGAAGCCGCGCGATTCGACGCCGACGACCACGTCGACTCGCTCCTTTTGATAGCGCCCGGCGAGGGCGTCGACGACACAGCGGAAGGCCGGACCTTCCTTCAGGAGCGTCGTGATGTCCTTGAAGAGGATCCCCTCAGTCGGGAAGTCCTTGATGTCGCGGATTTTCCCCTTGAGGTCGGCGATGTTCATCGCCGGCTATCCTACCTCAATGCCGCGGTGCGCCAGACGCCAATGTGTCCGGCGGCGTGGCAGCGTGACACCATTTATTGGGTGAACGTCAGGGCACTGACGGCTGCGGCCGGTCGCTCGCGATCGCCCAAAAGCTCGGATTTTCAGACGGCCATACGGCGCCGACCCCAGTGGCACCCTACTTGCGTCCCTCGGCGCCAGCGGCCCCGGAGGAGGGGTAGTGATGCTGCTCCCGGAACAAGTGCAGCGCCTGGTCGAGCTGGCCCTGGCGGAGTTCGCTCCAGACTGGCAGGTCACAGGCCTGTGTTCCGAGCTGAGCCTGCACAATCCAGATCACTGGGTCTCCGGGCTCGGGACGTTCGGGCTCATCCTGCGCGACCGCCACAGCCGGAGCGCGAAAGTTCTCGGCTGGCGCAGCGGCGATTTCAGGGACGCGACCTACCACCGCGGGATTTCGTATCGCGTGCTCGAAGCCTACGCCGATCGCATCACGGATCCGATTCGCCGCTACTTCGAGGAGATCGGCCTGCTGACGCCCGGCCGGGCCTCACAGCGGGGCGCGCAGGCGACCGCGGTGCGCTCCAGCATCAACTACGCCGGGTAGCACCCCGCCTCTTCATCATCGCGCCTCGACCCGATCATCGCGCCTCGGCCCGCGGGCCCTGCCCCGCGACGGCTTGTAGCACGAAGCGTTCCCCTGTCACGCTTCGAGCTGCTCGATGGCCGCCGGCAGATCGGCGAGCCTCGAGATGACGAGGTCGGGGCTCACCGAGTTGCGCCGCGACGACGACGTCACCTGGACCACGCGCATCCCCGCGGCCTGCGCACCCTGCACATCCAGCACCGGATCGTCGCCCACGTGCACGGCCGTCGCCGCATCGCCGCCGATCGCGCGGAGGGTCAGGGCGAAGATCTCAGGAGCGGGCTTTCGAATCCCCACCTCGTCGGAAAACGTCGTCTGCTCGAAGTAATCGAGGAGCCGAAGCCGGCCGAGCAGCTCGCGGAGCGTCGCGCCGGGCGTCCGCATGATGTTGGACACGAGCGCGAGCTTGTAGCCGGCTCCCTTGAGCGTCTCGAGCGTGGCGAGCGCGCCGTCGTCGACGGCCGGCGGCAGGAGGAGGATGGGCCGAGCGTATGCGTCGACCAGCGCCGCGAGGAGCGCCGGCGGGACGCGTCGCGGCAGACCGGGTTCGACCGCGGCCAGGATCGCGCGCACGTGCTCGGCGGCCGGAACGTCACGATGCGTGAACCAGATCCGCCCGAGGTAGGTGCCGGACTCGTCGTAGGCGCGGTCGAGCTTCGACGCCGACGCCGACAGCCCCGCGGCACCCAGCAACGTCTGGAAGTCGGCCATGCGGCGCTTCTTGTAGCGATTGTCGCTCGCCGGCCCGTCGAAGAAGAGCGTGCCCCAGAGGTCGACCGTGATCGTCTCGACCTTCACCGCGTCACCGCTCGAAATTGGGCGGACGCTTCTCCAGGTAGGCGTTCATGCCCTCGCGCGGCTCGACGGTCGCATACGCGGTGGCGAACGCGTTGATCCCGTAGCGCACCGCTGTCGTGAGGTCGGTCTCGCGCCAGCGGACGATGAGCTCCTTCTGCAGGCGGATGGCCTCGGGACCGCTCGCGAGAATCGCCGCGACGACCTCCTCGGCGGCGGCGCGCAGGCGCTCGTCGGGCACGACCCGGTTCACGAGCCCCCAGTCGAGCGCCTGCGCGGCGGTGACCGGGGTTCCCGTCAGCAGCATCTCCGCGGCGCGTCCGGGGCCGATCATCGGGGGAAGCAGCGCCGCCTGGATGACGGAGGGCACGCCGACACGCACCTCGGGCAGGCCGAAGGAAGCGCTCGCCGCCGCCACCCGGAGGTCGCACGCCAGGGCGAGCTCGAAGCCGGCGCCGAGGCACGGCCCGTGCACCGCGGCGATCACCGGGAACGGTGCCCGGTGCACGGCCGCGATCGCGTCGTGGAGCGTGGTGATGAGATCGCGGGCCCGGCCGGTGTCGAGATCGCGCAGGACCCGCACGTCCATGCCGGCGGTGAACGCGCGGCCGCTGCCGACGATCACGGCCACTCGCGTCGCGCGGTCCGCCGCCAGCTCGGCGAACGAGTCGCGCACGGCCCGGATGAGGGTCGGCTCGAAGAGGTTCAGGGGCGGACGGTCGAGCGTGCACCAGACCGCGGCGCCCGCCCGCTGGAGCGTGAGTGGCGCCCCCACTAGTAGCGGCGCATCGAGGGATCGACGGTCCGGGCCCAATAGTCCAGCCCGCCGCGGAGGTTCTTCACGTTCTTGAAGCCGCGCTGCCGGAGATAGTCCGCGACGGCCGCGCTGCGCACGCCCTGATGACAGTAGACGACGATCTCGTCGGCAGCGTTCAGCTCGTCCACCCGCAGCTCGATCTCCTCGATCGGGATGTGGACAGCGTTCTCGAGCCGGCACAGACGCGTCTCCCAGTCCTGCCGGACGTCGAGCAACAGGGGCCGGTCGGTCCCGGCCAGACGCGCTTTTAGCTCCTGCGGCGTGATCTCGTCCATGTGGTGCTCCGCTAGCGCGGTGCCGTGCGGCCCACCAGGAAATCGACGAGCCAGCCGTTCACCGCCTCGACGTGTTCGATCTGCGGGAAGTGCCCGCACTCATCGACCCAGCGAACCGCCGCGTGCCGGAGGACGCCCGCGACTTCCGCGCAATGCTCGGCCGGCACCACTCGGTCCTGGCGGCCGTGGATCAGCAGCACCGGCAGCTGGAGCGTGGTGAGCGCGCGCCGATAGTCCTCGGCGTGGGTCTCGACGTCGATCCGCACGTGGCGCAAGGTTGCCAGATAGGCCGCGCGCGCCACGCCGTCCGTGCGGGACGCATAGCCGTAGTCGATGAAGAAGTCGATCTCGCGACGGTCGGGCGCGTGGAAGCAGCGCGCGAGCGCGGCCTTGTAGAGCCGGGCGCTCCCGCCCAGCGAGAGCAGCTCTCCGAGCCCGCGCAGGGCGACGAGCCGATAGATCCACGACGGACGATAGCTGCACCCGGGTACGATCGCGCCGACGAGCGCCAGACGCTCGACCCGCGAGGGATGCGTCAGCGCGAGCGTGATCGACACGGCGCCGCCGAGCGAATGCCCGACCAGCGAGGCCTGCGCGAGCCCGAGCGCGTCCATGAAGCCGCGGAGCGCGCTCGCGAAATAGCCGAGGCGATAATGCGTGCGAGGCTTCGCCGATTCTCCGAATCCCGGCAGGTCGACGGAATACACGGTCGCGCGATTCGCGAGCGGGCGCACGTTGTGGCGCCACGACTCGGCGAATCCTCCCAGCCCGTGGACGAAGATGACGGCGGGCCCGCGACCCTCGACGACATAGTGCAGGCGGAGCCCGTCGACTTCTCCTCCGCGAAGCTGCAGTTCCGGCATGGGGGTACGATTCTACCAGACCGAGCGGCTTCTCAGGGGAACAGGTCGAGCGGCGTAGACTCGTTCGCGGTCGGATGGCCGAGGAGCCGTTTCATCATCAGCGCGTTCTTCACCGGATAGTCCCGGTTATTGTTGTTGAACGAGATGAAGACCTCCTCGGTCTCCGCGCTCACGGCCTCGATTTCCGGCAATAGCGCCCGCAGCTCCCCCTCGCTGTAGAGGTAGTCGTACTTCTCTCGGACCGTCGGCTCCTCCCCGCGGAGCTGCCGGAGCCACCCCTCCGCGTTGCGGCCGTGCAGGCGAAAGACGGCCGTGGGCGTCGTCGCCGTCGTGACGCGCGGGATGGCGTGGCCGCCCGGCGGCGCGTCGACGATCACGTGGGCGAGACGCGCCTCGCTCAGCGCGCGCAGCGTCTCGTCGATGTGCTCGGGCAGCCACGAGCGATGGCGGAACTCGATCGCGATCGTCCACCCCGGCAAGCGCGCCGGCAGCGACGCGAGGTAGTCGAGGCGGGCGGTGTCGAAATGAACCCACGGCGCGAACTGGAAGAGCACGTAGCCGAGCTTGCCGGCCTCGGCGATCGGCCCGACGGCGGCCCGGAACAGGTGGAAGGCGCGGTCGACGGCCTCGGGCGGAAAGCTCGTCGCGTCGATCTCGCCCCGACGGGTGTGCCGCGGGCTCTTCGGCAGGAGCGCGGTGAGGTCCGCGGGCACGGTCTCCGCGCGGGGATGGTGGCCGGTCAGGAGCGAGTACGCCTTCACGTGGAAGACGAAGTCCGCCGGCGTGCGGTCGACCCACCGCTGCGTGTTTCGGATATCGGGGATCGCGTAGTAGGAGCTGTTCACCTCCACCACGTCGAACACGGACGCGTAGTGGCGCAGCCGCGCCTCGGCCGACATGGACTTCCGCGGATAGAAGGTCCCGGCCTCGATGAGGGCGGGATCGGCCCACGCGCAGATCCCGATGCGGGTACGCCGGCTCAATCTAGACGATCTTCTCGTAGATGCCGGGCGGGATCACGCGGTAGACGTGAATCGGCTGGGAGACGTTCTTGAACGTCTTCTCGCCGAGACTTTCGAGGACGAAGTGGCCGCGGATCCGCTCGGCCGTCGCGGGGCCGACCACGATCTCGCCGCCCTGGGCCGAGCCGGCGAAGCGCGCGGCCACGTTGGTCGTGGGACCGGTGGCGGTGAACGTCCAGCGCTGGCCCGCGCCGGCGCCGAGCTTGGTGGCGCCGACCAGCGCCTCGCCGGTGTTGATCCCCATGTGCAGCTGGACCGACGGAAAGATGCCGCCGTATTCTTCGTTCAGCGTTCCGGTCCGCTGGTGGATCGCGAAGGCGGCCCGCGTCGCGTTCAGCGCGTGGTCGGTCGAGCTCCGCTCCGACTGGAAGATGACCATCAAGCCGTCGCCGGCCGTCTCGTTCACGTCGCCGTGGTGGTTCTGGATGATCTCCAGGAAGCTCGAGAAGTACGTCTGGACGAGCTGGTTGAGCCGTCTGGCGTCGAGCTGCTCGGAGAGCTTCGTGTAACCGGCGATGTCGAGGAATACCACCGAGACCTCGACCGTCCGCTTCTCGAGCTCGGTCGCGTTCGGATTCTGCTCGAGGAGCTTCTTGACGGCGTCGGGCACGAACTTCGACAGCTCGCCCTTGAGCTGCTCGAGCAGTGCCACCCGCTGGCGCGATTCCTGGAGATTCTGGAGCGCGGTCTGGAGCTCCTTGTTCTTCGTCGCCAGCTCGGTGTGCGCCTGGGCGAGCCGCGAGGTCATGTCGTTGAAGGCTCCACCCAGCTCGCCGATCTCGTCGCGGGCGGCCGCGGGCGCCCGCGCCTCGAAGTCGCCGTCCCCGATGCGCCGGGCGACCGCCGAGAGCGCCCCGATCGGCCCGACCACGACGGAGCGCATCGCGACCGTCAGCACGGTCGCGGCGGCCAGGATCGTCAGCACCGCGATCAGGATCTGGCGGTTGCGGAGGCGCCGGACCTCGCCGAAGACGGGCTCCATCGACGTCGCGACGCGCACCACCGCGCGCACCTTGTGATCGCTGCCGTGGCAACCCTGGCACCGTTCCTTGTTGAGGATCGGGTAGTGCAGGGTGAAGAGCGAGACGCCGCCGGCCATCTCGAGCGATTCCTGCCTCGTCTGGGTCTCCAGGGCGCGGGCGAAGAGCGGGCCCGACATCGTCGTACCGGGGGCGCGCTCCATCTTCGCGATGTTCTTCATGACTTCGTCCGAGAGCCCCGCGGTGCGGGCGACCTCGGCGGCGGTCGCCATGTCGGTGAACGCCTCGACGCCGTTTCGGCGGTAGATCATCAGCGATTCGAGCGGCGAGGTGTCCTCGCGCGGCTGGGCCCGCAGCTCGCGCAGCTCCTGGATGAGGCTCCGCGTGACGTCGGGCCGCTCCTGCAGCATCGCGGCCTCGATGCTCGCCACCACCGCCTGGGTGAGCCGCCGGACCGCCTGCTTGTTCTGCTCGACCAGGGCTGACGACTCGCGCTGGATCGTCACGATCGTCGAAACTCCGAAACCGACGATCAGGACGGCGACGATCAGGAGGGTGATCTTGAGCGCGAGCCGCGAGCGGAGCATCGTCCTCGTGCCGGCATTATAGGCCCGGTGTAGAATCCGGGCGATGGCCGGGGCGCGCGACAGTTTCGAGGAGTTCGAGGCGACCAGCCTTTTCTGCCCGCGTTGTCGCCGGGCGACCCCGGCCCGCAAGAAGCTCCTGCTGGTCCTCCCCTCCGGCAGCAAGTACGACTACGTGTGCGCCGAGTGCGGCACTGCCGTCGGTCACAAAATGGACAACGACCCCACCGAGTTTCACCGGACGGTCCCCCCGCCGCGACTGCCGCGGCGCCCGCGCTGAGCGGGACCCGCCGAGCGCCTAACCCTGCGTTGTATTAGCCGTTCCGCGGCGATGGTCCGCCCCCCGCCGGTTGTGGATATCCGGAACGAACCAACATCATGTTGCGTAGTCCATCGGCCTATGCGATACTTCAAAAACCTCACCTTCACCTTGCAGTAGTCAGGCTGGATCGTAGTCACGCTGGATCGTCGTCGCGCTGGATCGTAGTCGGTCGCGCTGGATCAAAGCAGTCAGATCGGATCGAGCAGTCACGGTCGAATTGGGTCGCGGACAAAACAGTAAGGAGGGGCTGCATGTGCAGACTTAACAGAGTGCTCACGAGCTTGACGCTGGTAGGCGCGATCGCCCTTGGAGGAGTCGTGCTGACGCGCCAGGTCCTGGCTGTGGCAAACGAGGCCAACTCGGAGCGGCTGAGTCGGGCGGTCCTGGCGTACATCGGCGAGAAGAATCCCAACGCGCCAATCAAGGCTTTCCAGCACTATCCGGAGGTCCTCTTCGCCGAAAGCGAGCGTACGCAGATCGATCACTGCTTGGCCCTGGCACAGGCGGAGGTGGAGTCGGAGTTCAAACACGACGCCGTCGGCGCCGCTGGCGAGGTCGGGCTTTACCAGACCTTGCCGTCGACCGCAGCCCTGTTCGAATCGAAAATCGGCCCCTTCAAGCGTCCGGTCCTGAAAGGGCAGCGCGACCTCGGTGACCTGGCCATCCCCACCGTGAGCACGAAGTTCGCGATGGCCTATCTGCGCGACATCATGAGCCGCAAGCCGACCATCAAGGACGCCCTGACCGAGTACAACGGCGGCCCCGCCGGGCGTCATCCGGCCTACTACCGCATGGTGATGGGCACCTACGTGGAGATCCTCGAGCGCAGCGACCTCAAGTGCCGCTATCAGGCCGCGCCCAAGCGCGCGCCGGTGATGGCCCTCCTCGCCCGCGTCTAGGCTCCAGGCACGAGCGGCGCGTCGCGGGCGCTTCCGACCTGGAAGAAGAAGCGCCCGCGCGCCCGCCAGCGCCTCGGACGTCCCTAGCTCCTCGAGCCAGCCCTCGACGTCGACGTAACGGTTGTGACGCGCCGTCAGGCGTCCGCGTCCGAGGATCGGGGTTTCCAGGGGGACCGGCTTCACGAAGCGGACGGTGAGCTCGCCGGTGGACGGAGAGACGATCGGTCGCGCGGACCATCACCTACAGCGCGTCGATCCCGCGCGCGAGGGCGAAATCCTTCGGCGTGAGCCCGCCGTCGGAGTGAGTCCAGACCGAGACCGTGACCTCGTTGTAGCGGATCGTCATGTCGGGATGGTGGTTCGCCCGCTCGGCGAGCGCGGCCACCCAGTTGACGAAGACCATCGCCGCCTTGAAATCCGGAAAGCGATAGGTCCGCTCGATCGCCTTGCCCGCCCGCTTCCAGCCGGGCGTCTGCGCGAGCTCGGCGGTGACCTGCGCGTCGGCGAGCGGGCTCACCGCGAGACCCCGCGCCGGACCACCGGCGCCCAGTCGTCCAGCGTCCGCGTGCGCTTGCCTACCACCTTGGCCTCATCGTCCCACCGGCGCAGCGCGACGGCGTCGCGCGCCCACCGGTGCTCGGCGAACCGTGCGGCGTCGTCCGGCGACATGACGCCGCCCTGGAGCCGAAGCGCGGGGCGCGAGGCCGCCGACAGACGGTCGAGGTACTCCGGCTCGGTTGCGCAGAGATAGCGCTTGGCGTCGGCGTGCAGGCGCACGCACCACGCGACCCGCTCGGGCACCCACGGCGCGAGCAGATCGGCGCCGAGATCGTGGTGGCCCCGCGCGCTCGGTCCGACCGGGGTCGCCTCGAGCGTATCGGCCACGAGCGACTGATCGATCGCGTACCGCCCGACGTCGTGCAGCAGGCACGCGAGCTGCAGCTCCTCGTCCGCGGCCGCGGCGCGCGCGAGCTCCGCGCACTGGAGCGCGTGCTCGAGCTCGGAGACCAGTTCCCCGCCGTACCGGCGCGCGGCGGAGCTCGCCAGCGCCACGAGGAGCCGTTCGGCCATCGTGGTCATATCTTCGCGAATTTTTGAAGCGAGCGGATCTCCCGCGGTGGCTTCAGGTCTTTGCCGAGGGCCGTCCACGACACCTCGGCCACGTAGAGGTCGCCGCGCGAGTCGACGACACAGCCGTGCGGGGCGATGAACTCGCCGGGCTTCTCGCCGGCGAAGCGGCCGCCGATGCGGCCCACCCGCTCGCCCTTGAGCGTGACGATGCTCACCCGCGCGCCGATGTTGGGCACCTCGGCGCTGATTGGCAGCGCCGCCGGCAGCTCGCCGACGTAGAGAAGACCGCCGTGGCGCCGGTCGGCGAAGAGCCCGCACGGGCGGTAGAGGTTCGCGAGCTGGGCGAGGTACTTGCCCTTGTCGTCGAAGATCTGGACCCGATGATTCTCGCGGTCCGCGACATACACGAGGCCTTCGGCGTCGGTGGCGATATTGTGCGGGATGTTGAAGCAGCCCGGGTCGGTTCCCGGCTCACCCCATGAAAAGAGTAGTCGCCCTTGGGGATCGTATTTGTGAACTCTCGAGTTTCCGTAGCCGTCCGACACATAGATGTCGCCGTTCCTCGGGCACAGCGCAACGTGCGTGGGCCGGTTGAACGGCTTGCCGCCGTGGAGCGTCGACGGCTTGTCTGGATCGCCCAGGGTCAGCAGCAGCTTGCCCTCGGGCGTGAACTGCCTGACGGTGTGGTGCAGATCGTCCGTGAGCCACAGCGTGCCGTCCGGCCCGATCGTGATTCCGTGGGCGCGCCGGAACACGCCTTCCCCCCACGATCTCAAGAATTTCCCGTCGCGGTCGAACACGATGACCGGATGCTCGCCGCGATTGAACACGTGGACGTTGTCCTTGGCGTCGACGGCGACGCTCGTCGCCTCCGCGAACGACCACCCCTCGGGCAGCCGTCCCCAACCCTCGACCGGACGATAGTTCATGCGTGTGACCTCCCGGGTCCGCGCCTATACTGCCACAACCCTTGGCGACAATCTCATGACCGCGCCCATCGGCCTTTCCGTCAAACGCCGCGAAGATCGTCGCTTCCTCCTCGGACGGGGTCGCTACGTAGACGACCTGCGGCTCGCCGACCTCTTGCACGCGGCGATCGTGCGAAGTCCTCACGCCCACGCCCGCGTCCTCGGAGTCGACGCGCGCCGCGCGCTGGCGCTGCCGGGAGTGGTCGCAGTCCTCACGATCGCCGAGCTGCCGGAGTGCGCCGCCGCGGTGCCCCCGCTCGTGCCATCGCCCCGGTTCAGGCCGTACGCCCAGCCGGCGATCGCGAGCGCGAAGGCTCGCTACGCCGGCGAGGGCGTGGCGGTGGCGGTCGCCGACGACGTCTACCGCGCCACCGACGCCGCCCAGGCCGTCGAGGTCCGCTACGGCCCGTTACCCGCGGTGGCCACCGTCGAGGCGGCGCTCGCGGCGGGCGCGCCGCGGGTCTTCGACGAGTGGCCCGACAACGCCGCCGGGCCGTCCGACGGCGCCGTCGGTGACGTCGCCCGCGGCTTCGCCGAAGCGCACGTGATGGTCGAGGCGCGATTCGACGTGCCCCGCGTCGCCGCGATGCCGATCGAGCCACGCGGCGTCCTGGTCCAGCCCGAGGCGCCGGACGGCCGGTTGACGATCTGGACGTCGACGCAGGTACCGTTCGCCGTGCGCGCGGCGATCGCGGCGGCCCTGGGGCTCGCGGACGAGCAGGTGCGGGTGATCGCGCCGGACGTCGGCGGCGGCTTCGGCGCCAAGGGGCACGTCTATCCCGAGGACGTTCTGCTGGCGGCGGTGGCGCGCCGGCTCGGGCGGCCTGTGAAGTGGATCGAGACGCGTCGCGAGCACTTCCTAGCGACGGCGCCCGATCGCGATCAGCGCCATCGCGCGCGGCTCGGTGTCGCGCGCGACGGCACGATCGCGGCGGTGCAGACCGAGTTCACGCGCGACGCCGGCGCCTATCCGGTCATCGGCGACGTGATCTCGCTGAACTCGATCAATCACCTGCCGGGGCCGTACCGGATCGCGCACCTCAAGGCCTCGGCCCTCAACGTCGTGACCCACAAGACCTTCAGCGCCGCCTATCGCGGCGCCGGCCGGCCCGAGATCGCCTACGTGCTCGACCGGTTGCTCGACCGCGCGGCGCGGCGCGCCGGCCTCGATCCGGCGGCGCTGCGGCGCCGTAACTTCATTGGCCCGAACGAGATGCCCTACACGACGGGGCTTCGCTACCGGGACGGGGTGCCGATCGTCTACGATCCGGCCGACTATCCGGCCGCGTTCGATCGCTTGCTGGCAAGCTTCGGCTACGACGAGTGGCGCGCCACGCAGAAAGCCCGCCGCGGGTCGCCGCGACCGATCGGGGTTGGGCTGTCCGCGTACCTCGAGGGCACCGGGATCGGGCCGTTCGAGGGCGCCGACGTCAAGATCGATCCGAGCGGGATCGTCTATCTGCAGATCGGCGTCTCCTCGCAGGGCCAGGCCCACGAGACCACACTGGCGCAGGTGTGCGCGGCCGAGCTCGGCGTCGACACGGAGCGCGTCGTGGTCGTGGGCGGCGACACCGCGGTGGTCGGCTACGGCAACGGCACGATCGCGAGTCGCGTGGCGGCGGTGGCCGGGCCCGCGGTGGCGCGCACCGCGCGCGAGGTCGCGCGAAAGGCGCGGCTGGTGGCCGGCGAGATGCTCGAGTGCGCGCCGGCGGACGTGGTGCTCGCCGGCGGGCGGGCGCACGTGGCCGGGATGACCGGGCGCGGCGTCGACATCGGGCGGCTGGCTCGCGCGTCCCTGCGGAGCCCGACTCTTCTTCGGGAAGGCGCGCCCGGTCTCCACGCGTGCGCGTTTTTCCGGCCGGAGACGGTCACGTGGGCGTTCGGCGCCCATGCCTGCGCGCTCGAGGTCGACGTCGAGACCGGCGCGCTGCGCCTGCTGCGCTACGCGGCCGTGCACGACTGCGGCCGTCCCCTCAACCCGATGGTCGTGGAGGGCCAGCTCCACGGGGGGATCGTTCAGGGGATCGGCGCCGCGCTGGCCGAGGAGCTCGTCTACGACGACGCGGGGCAGCTCGTGACGGGCTCGCTGATGGAGTACGGCGTGCCGAAGGCCGATCAGGTGCCGCCGCTCGAGGTCATCGCGCTCGACTTTCCGTCGACCCGCAACGAGCTCGGCGTGAAGGGCGTCGGCGAGAGCGGCATCATCTCGCCCGTCCCGGCGATCGCCAACGCGGTCGAGGACGCGCTGGCCGACCGCGGCGTCGAGATCACGCGCGTGCCGCTGACGCCGGCGAGCGTCTGGGCGGCGCTGCGCGGCGCCCGCCCGTCGTCCTGATCGCCCCAGTCCCTTCCACCCTTCTCCGCGTCTGGCGCGTATAACTGTTCGAGATGGACGAGCGCGCGTTCGCCCGCACCGCCGAAGATTATGCAGCCCGGCTGTACGCCGTCGCCTACCGCCTGCTCGGCAATCGCGCCGATGCGGAGGACGCCGTCCAGCGCGCGCTGCTGAAAGCGTTCGAAGCGCGCGGGTCGTACGAGAGCCGGTGGGCCGTGTCCACGTGGCTCTACCGCGTGCTCACGAACGTCTGCATCGACGAGCTGCGCCGTCGCCGCCGCACGCCCCCCGAGGAGCCGCCGCGCGGCCGCAGCGGCGCGGCCGTCGAGCGGCTCGACCTGGCGCGCGCGCTGGACACGGTGCCGCGCGAGGCGCGCGTCCTGCTCGCGCTGCACTACGTGAACGGGCTCGGGTACCGCGAGCTCGCGACCATCAGAGGGATCTCGGTCAACACGGTCAAGAGTCAGCTCGCGCGAGGTAAGGCGATCCTGAAGCGAGCGCTGGAGGAGTAGCGACATGGATCGGATCGACACGATGCTCGAAGAGTTCTTCAAGCCCGACGCTCCGCCGAAGCTGTCCGAGCGCCTCCTCGGAAGCCTCAAGACGAGGCCGGCCGGGCTGGAGAAGCTGGCCGACCGGTTCGGGATCGAGGCGACCGAGCGCGGTGTGGCGCGGCTCTATCCCGGGCGCGGCGACCACGGCGCCTCCGCCCGGGCGCGCGCTCACGCCGAGCGCGCCCGGCAGGAGCTGCGCGAATACCTGGCCGGCCGCCGGACGTTCTTCACGGTGGCGGTGGACCTCGGCGGCATCGGCGACTTCCAGGCCCGCGTGCTCGCCGAGGCCAGGCGCATCCAGTTCGGCGAGGTCGACTCGTATTCGGCCCTCGCGCGACGGGTGGGCCATCCGCGCGCCGCGCGCGCGGTCGGCAACGCGCTCGGCGCCAATCCCGTGCCGGTGATCGTCCCCTGCCACCGCATCGTCCGCGGCGACGGCACCTGGGGCCACTACGCCTTCGGCGGTGCGATGAAGACCCAGCTCCTGCGGCTCGAGCGCACCACGCCCGCGCTGATCGGCTGCACCAGCACGCGGATCGTCTGTCGGCGCGGCTGCGCCCACGAGCAGCGTGTGGGCGAGGCCAATCGTATCGTCTTCGCGTCGGTCGCCGACGCGGCGAGCGTCGGATATCGTCCTTGCCGCGTGTGCCGCCCGCCGGCCGAGGCGTGAGTGACTGCTCGCGCCGGCGGGAGCGACCGGGCGCGTGTGTTAGGATCCCGGCGATGCGCAGGCTTCTCCTGCCGACGCTCCTGCTCGTCCTGGGCACCGCGGCCCCCGGGGCCGCCCAGTTTCCGATCTTCGACGCGCACATCCACTACAGCCGTCCGGATTGGGACGTCTACTCGCCCGAGCGCGCGCTCTCGATCCTCGCCGCGGCGGGCGTGCGGCGGGCGATCGTGTCGAGCACGCCCGACGACGGCACGCTGAAGCTCTACGAGAAGGCTCCGAAGACCGTCGTGCCGTTCCTCCGGCCGTACCGGACGCGCGACGACATGGCAAGATGGCACAGCGATCCGGGGGTGCAGGCCTACGTCGAGGACCGGCTGAAGCGGGGGATCTACCGCGGTATCGGCGAGTTCCACCTGAGCGCCGCCGACACGGGCGCGCCCACCGTCAAGCGCGTCGCCGAGCTCGCCGCCGATCGCGGCCTCGTCCTCCAGGCGCACGTCGACGACGTCGCGATCGAGAAGCTCCTGACACTCTACCCGAAGCCGCGCTTCCTCTGGGCGCACGCCGGCATGTCGTCGCCGGCCTCCACCGTGGGCCGCCTGCTCGAGCGGTTTCCGAAGCTCTACGTCGAGCTGGCGCTGCGGACCGACGTCGCCTCCGGCGGAGCGCTCGACCCGGCGTGGCGCGCGGTCTTCGTGAAGTATCCCGACCGCTTCATGGTCGGCACGGACACGTGGGTGACCTCACGCTGGGAGATCGTGCGCGACTACCACCGCGACGTCCAGGCGTGGCTCGCCCAGCTCCCGCGCGACGTCGCCGAGGCGATCGCCTGGAAGAACGGCGAGCACCTCTTCCCCGCGCCCTAGCGCGCCTCGGCTCCGCCCTCTCGACTCAGTAGAGATGACACGCCACCACGTGATCGGCGGCGATCGCTTTCTCCTGGGGCTCCACTTCCGCGCACCGGGGCATGACAAAGGGGCAGCGCGGATGGAAGCGGCAGCCCGACGGCGGATCGATCGGCGACGGCACTTCACCGGAGAGGATCATCTCTTCGCGCACGATGTCCGGGTGAGCCGGGAGGGCGGCCGAGAAGAGAGCCTTCGTGTAGGGGTGCGATGGATTCTTGAACAGCTCCTCGGTCTTGGCCCGTTCCACGATCTTGCCCAGGTACATGACCGCCACCTCGTGGGCCATGAACCGCGTCGTCGCCAGGTGGTGCGCGATCAGCAGGTAGCTCACGCCGTACTGCTTCTGGAGATCCACCAGCAGGTTCATGATCTGCGCGCGAATGGAGACGTCCAGGGCCGAGACCGGCTCGTCGAGGACGATGAGCTTGGGATCCGACACCAGGGCGCTGGCCACGGCGATGCGCTGGCGCTGCCCGCCGCTGAATTCGTGCGGGTAGAGGTTCGCCTGCTCCGGGCGCAGGCCCACGCGCCCGAGAATTTCCGCCACACGGCTCTCGACCTCCGCCGCCGCCACGCGCCGATTCACGACCAGGGGCTCCGCCACGATCTCTCGCACGCGCATGCGGGGACTCAGCGACGACCAGGGGTCCTGAAAGACCGCCTGCACGATCGTGCGGTACTCCTTCAAGACGTCGCCGCTCAGCGCGTGGACGTTCTTGCCATCGACGAACACCTGGCCTGAGGTGGGCTCCTCCAGACGCAAGATGAGCTTCGCCGTCGTCGTCTTGCCGCAGCCGGATTCACCGACGAGCGCCAGCGTCTGACCCTGGGGAATCGAGAAGCTGATGCCATCCACGGCCTTGACCCAGCCGACCACCGTCGACCAGAGCAGGCCCTCGGTGACGGGAAAGTGCTTCTTCAGGCCCTCGGCCCGGAGAATTGGCTCGGCTCGCATGCGTCTTCCAGTCTCCAGCAATCGGCGGTATGGCCTTCGCCTGCCGTGAACGAGGGCGGATAGTCGCGTCGGCATCGCTCATCCGCATGAGGACACCGCGCGGCGAAGCGGCAACCGGCGGGCAGATCCCAGAGGGCCGGGGGCTGACCGGCGATCGAATAGAGCCGCTCGACGCGCTCGTCCATCGTGGGCACGGAGCTCAACAGGGCTTGCGTGTACGGATGCGAGGGGCGGTTGAAGATGTCCCGCACGTCGCCGCTTTCGACGACCCGGCCGGCGTACATCACCATCACGCGGTCGCACATTTTGGCGACGATCCCGAAGTCGTGCGTGATGAAGATGACGGCAAGATTGGTCGCCTCCTGGATCTCGCGGAGCAAGCGCAGGTACTGAGCTTGGATGGTGACGTCCAGGGAGGTCGTGGGCTCGTCGGCGATGATGACCCGCGGCTCGCACGAGATGGCGATGGCGCCCACGACTCGCTGCTTCATGCCGCCGCTCATCTGGTGTGGGTAGTCCTGGACGCGGCGCTCGGGCGCCGCCACCCGCACCTGCTTCAAGCCGTCGATCGCTCGCCGCACCAGCGATCGACGGCCGTCCTTGTGGTGAATCTTGATGGCTTCGATCAACTGGTTGCCGACGGTGAACACCGGATTGAGCGAGGTCTGCGGGTCCTGGAGGATCATCGAGATGCGTCGGCCCCGAATCGCCCGCATCTCGCGCTCGGTCTTCTCGAGGAGATTGTCGCCCTCGAGCAGGATCCTGCCCCTGACGATCCGCGCCGCCGGCCGCGGCACCAGTCGCAGCAGTGAGAGCGCGGTCATCGTCTTGCCGCAGCCCGACTCCCCGACGATGCCGAGCGCCTCACCCTGTCGGAGGGAAAAGCTCACGCCGTCGACGGCCCTCACCACACCCCAGCGGGTGAAACAATAGGTGTGGAGATCCTCGACCCGCAAAACGACGTCGCCGATCTGTCTGGGCATACGTCCCCGCGCGTCTCGTCGCGTGCTCGGCCTACTTCGGGGGTCTGATGCGATCGAAATGCGTCGATCTGCCGGCAGCCAGACCCGGGTAAACCCACTCGCTCACCGCCCTGGGGTTCGCGACGACCTCGTTGGCGAACCAGAACAGCGGGATATCGGCGAACTCCTCGAAGAGGTGGTCGGCGATCGACCGGGCCAGCCGCTGACGCTCCTCCGGCTTCACGGCCTGGGTCAGCGCGTTGTAGGTCTTGTCGATGAACTCGTTCTCGTAGTGGTGTGTCGCGCTCTTGCTGTAGTAGCTCGTCCTGATCCACTCCTCGGCCGGCCGCCACGAGATGATGTTGGGCCAGATGCAGCACTGGATCGTCTTCTTGCGGAACATGTCCCGCACCTTGGCCCAGTCGAGCACCTCGATCTCCGTCTCGACACCCACGTCCTTGTAGTAGATGCCGAGCGCCTCGGCGACCTGGGGGCCTTCCGACTCTCCGGGCTCGGTGAACGCGAGAATCTTGAACTTGAGCTGGCCGGGACCGTAGCCGGCCTCCTTCAGGAGCGCCTTGGCCTTCGCGGGGTCGTAGCCGTACAGCTGATCGAAGCGGCTCTGCCACTCGGGGTTGTAGCCTTCGGACTGCGCGGTCCACCCGGTCACGTACGTCATCGTCCCCTTGCCGGCGAACACCGTGTTGAGCAGCTCTTTGCGGTTGACCGCCACGTTCAGGGCTTGCCGCACCTTCTTCTTGGTCCAGGGCACGTCGGGCTTGAACGCTGGATCGCCGGACAGGTAGTACTGGCCTCCCAGGTACACCGTCATCCAGTCGACGGGAAAGGACGACGAGAAAATCTTCATGCCCTTCGTGAGCGCGTCCTTCTGGAGCTCGCGCGGCAAGTCGGCGACGTGGGCCTCACCGGACAGCAGCATTGCCAGCCGCGTCGACTCCTCGCGCGCCAACCGGAACTCGAGCTCCTTGAACGCCGGTCTCTCGCCGCGCCAGTGGTTGTCCACCCGCTCGAACGTGATCGACAGGCCCGGTTGCCGGCTGAGATAGCGATACGAGCCGGTGCCGGCCGGTCGCTTGTCCATGCCCTCCAGCCCCTCCTTGTCCCACTGGGCCTTGCTGACGATTCGCAGATCGCCGGCGCGAGAAGCCGCATACGGCATCGTGGTCGAGGGGCGCTTCATGCGGAACACGATCTGGTAGTCGTTGACGACCTTGACCTCTTCGACGGTGCGCCAGAACGGCGCCAACGTCGCGGTCGTTTCCGGGCGCATCATGAACGCGTGAGAATGGACGACGTCTTTGGCGGTGAACGGGCCATGCCCGTAGTGGAATTGCACACCCTTCCGCAGCGTGAAGGTCCATTCCTTGAAATCGGAGCTCGCCTGCCACTTCTCGGCCAGGCGTGGCGTGTACTCGCCGGTCTTCGGATCCACGTCGAGCAGCGTTTCGAGGAACGGGTCGTACTGGAGATGGTCGGGTCGGGCGACCATCCAGAATCGGTTGCTGTCCTCGAACCCGGCGGAGGCGAACACCAGCTTCTGGATCTTCGCGTCCTGTGCCGATCCGGTTGTCGGCGTGGTCCCCAGCGTGAACGTCAGCGTCATGAGCAGTAGCGCCGGAGCGAGGGGAGCGAGCCGAGCCGACGAGAACCGTGACCACGCATCGCGTCTCATCGGAGATCTCCTCCGTAGTTTTTTCGTGTCTCAGACGTGTCTGAGCTTGGGGTCGAGATGATCTCGGAGCCAATCGCCCAAGAGGTTCAGAGCGAGCACCGTCAACATGATCGCCAACCCCGGGAACATCGAGACCCACCAGGCGGTCACGATCAGCTCGCGCCCGTCGGCGATCATGAGTCCCCACGCGGGGGTGGGCCGGGGAAGACCCGCGCCGAGGAAGCTCAGGGCGGACTCGAGCAGAATGACGTACCCCACCTGGAGCGTCGCCAGGACAACCAGGGAGTTGACGACGTTGGGGAAGATGTAGCGGGCCATGATCCGCGTGTGGGACGCCCCGGCCACGCGCGCCCTCGCGATGAAATCCCGCTCCTTGATGCTGAGGGTCTCCCCCCGGACGAGTCTTGCGTAGCGCGCCCACAGGAGGACCACCAGGACGATGATGACCGTCCCGAAACTGGGGCCAACCGCGGCCACCAGGACCAGAGCCAGCAAGATCGTCGGTAAAGACAGGGAGAGGTCGACCAGGCGCATGATCAGCGTGTCGGTCTTGCCTCCGAAGTAGCCGGACATCAGCCCCAGCCCCGTGCCGGCGATGCCACCGACGAAGATCGCCACCAGAGACACCGCGAGCGAGACCCTCGCGCCATGGATCAGCCGGCTCAAGATGTCGCGCCCGAGCTTGTCGGTGCCCAGCAGATGGTCGATGGTGCCGCCCTGCTGCCACACCGGCGGCTTCAGGCGCTTGGCCAGCGAGCCCTGCAGCGGGTCGTACGGCGCGACCAGCGGCGCCAGAACGGCCGGAATCACCAGGAGGATCATGAGGAGACCGAGCGGTATCACCGGATAGCGTTTGACCTGGCGCATCGCCTGCACGACGCGCGGGCGCGCGTACCAGGGAAGCGCTCTCGCTGTCACAGTCGCCATGGTCCGACGTCCTTTCTCCCCTCACCGATACCGGATGCGGGGATCGAGGTATGCGTAGAGGATATCGACCAAAAGATTCGTGAAAATGAAGATCCCGGCGAACACGATCACCACGGCCTGGACCACCTGAAAGTCCCGAGCCCTCACCGCGTCGACCACCAGGAGCCCCGTGCCCGGCCATGAAAAGACGCTTTCGGTCACGACGGAGCCGGTCATCAGGACCCCGGCGATGATCGCGAAGAATGTCAGGGGGGCGATCGCCGCGTTGCGCAAGCAATGCTTCCAGACGACCTTCCATTCCGACAGGCCCTTGATGCGGGTCAGCTTCACGAATTCACTGTCCAGCACGTCGAGCATCGACGAGCGAACAAGCCGCATGACGGCGGCTACCTGGAACCAGCCCAGGGTGATGGCTGGCAGGATCATGTACTGGATCCCGCCTCGCCCGGAGGTCGGCAACCAGCCGAGGTGCACGGCGAAAATCCACATCAGGACGATCCCCAGCCAGAAGCCCGGCAAGGATTGCCCCAGCAGGGCGACGATCTTCGCCGCGGAGTCCCAGACGGTGCCCTTCATGACCGCGGCGAGCACCCCGATCGGCAGGGCGATCGCGACGCTGATCAGCAAGGCGAAGCCGGCGAGCTGGAGGGTGGCGGGCAGGCGCTGTGCGACCAGGCCCATGGCCGAATAGCCATGCCACTTCCAGGAGTTCCCGAAATCCCCCTGGAGGGCCTTGGTCAGGAAGACGACGTACTGGGTGGCGAGGGGCTTATCCAGCCCCCAGTGCCTGGAGATCCGCTCGTACTCCTCGGGCCCAGCCTCGAGGGGCAGCATGACGTCCAGCGGGTTGCCGGTGACCCGCGCCAGACTGAAGACGACCAGGCTCATGACCCACAGGGCCAGCAGGCTCTGCAGGAACCTTCGCGCGATATACCGTTGCATCAATCCCTCCCTGCGCTGGCGGGTATCGCCGCCGACCCTGCTGAGCGGGTCCAAAAGCGCTAGGAGCCGGACCGGTGTTTTTCACTACCTGTTCTTCACTACCACGGACACGACGGATACTGGGCCGTGACGCTACCCTAGAGGGATGCTGCTTGCAAGTCCCCAGCGAGTGCTCGACGGCTCGGCTAGACTCCACCAAGAAGGCGGCGGTCGGAGTCGTAGCGCAGGCGCGAGAGGGCGTCGTCCTTGTCGGCCCACAGCACCTCGTCGACCTCGTGATCGTGCTCGCCGACCTTCTCGAGCGGCCGCATGAGGTACCACCGCACCGTCTTCTTCACCTGCCGGCCCCGCCGGCGGAACCAGTAGGTGACCGGCGCGAGCTCTCGCACGAGCTCGCAGCGGTAGCCGGTCTCCTCGCGCACTTCGCGCAAGGCCGCGTCCTCGCTCGTCTCGCCCGACGTCAACGCCCCCTTCGGCAGGGTCCACACGGGCTGGCCGCGCAGGTCGCGGGCACGGATCAGGAGCACGCGGCCCGCCTCGTCGAGCACGAGGCCGCCGGCGGAAATTTCGAACAGCACGCGAGAGCCGTCGCCCGGCATCATGTGATAATACCTGCGACGGCCCGCGTGATACCATCCGTCCACGCGTGACAGATCACATTGACCTGCTCGCGCACTTCCCCACCGGCTTCACACCTCGGCCGGAGCAGTCGCGGCTGCTGGGCGAGCTGGCCGACGGCATCGGCGAAGCCCTCGACGACCCCACCGCGCCGCGCGTCTTCCTCGTCGAGGCGCCGCCCGGCGTCGGCAAGAGCCACGTGGCGATGGCGCTGGCGCGCTGGAGCGGCGACGCCTACCTGCTGACCTCGCAGAAGCTCTTGCAAGATCAGTACGAGCGCGAGTTCGGCACCGACCTGCAGCTCGTCAAGGGACGGGACAACTACCTCTGCGAGCGCTACCCGGACGCGCGCGTGCCGACGTCGCGCGGCATGTGCCGCCGGCCGCGGGGCCCGGTGTGCCAGTGTCCGTACGCGCGAGCGAAGACGGCGGCGTTGGCCGGCCCGATCTTCTGCACCAACACGTCGTACTTCGCCACGCTCCGGCACTGGCGCGCCGAGCAGCTGCGCCGGCGGCGCCTGCTGATCGTCGACGAGGCCCACAACCTCGAGGCGCAGCTGGTCGGCGTGTTCACCGTCGCGTTCCCGCCCGAGCAGGCCAAGGCGTGGTTCGGCGGGCCGCTGCCCCGGCTCGACACGGCGGAGGACTACCGGGCCCTCATGCGCGATCACCTCGAGCGGATGGAGGGCCAGCTCGAGACGGTGACGCGCGCGCTCGAGATCATGCGCCCGGCCGGTGTTCTACCCGAGACGTTCCTGAGCACGCCGCCCTCGCGCGCCGAGCAGGAGCTGATGGCCGAGCGCGAGAGCCTCGAGAGCGCGCTCGCGAGGGTCCGCTTCTTCGTCGACGCCGAGGACCGGGAGTGGGTCGTCCGCTATCCGGCCGAGCCGGTCGCCAGGCTGGAGCTGGTGCCGCTCACCGTGGCCTCGATGGCGGGCGAGCTCCTCAGCGAGGCCGCCGACCTCGTGGTGCTCTCCTCCGCGTACCTCGGCCATCCCACGGCGCTCGCCGAGTGCTTCGGGCTCGACGAGGCCAGGCTCCGATCCTTTGCGAGCGAGTCACCCTTCCCGCTCGACCAGCGGCGCATCGAGTACCGTCCGATCGGCGCGCTCTCGAAGACGAGCCTCGCCCGACTCGAGCCGGCGCTGTTCGCGGAGGTCGGCGCGATCCTGGCCGCGCATCCACGCGAGAAGGGCCTGATCCACGCGCCGTCCTACGCGGCGGGGCGGCGGCTCGTCGCCCACCTGGCGGCGCGGGAGCCGGTGTTGTCGCGCCGGCTCATCTGGGTCGAGTCGACCGAGGCAAAGGCTCGCGCGCTGGAGCTGCACCGCGCCACGCCCATGCCGACCGTGCTGGTCTCGCCGTCCCTGCGCGAGGGCGTCGATCTCCCGGACGACTTTCTGCGGTTCCAGGTCGTCACCAAGCTGCCCTACCCCGATCTCGGTGACCCCTGGACCGCCGCCCGTCAGGCGCGCGATCCGCGCTGGTACGCGCTCGAGACGGCGAAGGCGCTGGTGCAGGCGTACGGCCGATCGTGCCGCCACGCGGGCGATCACGGCGTGACCTATATCCTCGACGGCCAGTTCGAGCGCTTCCTTGCGCACTACCGCGCGCTCCTGCCGTCGTGGTTCCTCGACGCGGTGCGCGCGGCGATGCGCGCGCGCCATCCGGACGCGTCGTTCGAGTGCTAGGATAGCCACAGGTGAATCCGCACGACGTCGACGCCGTCATCCAGTCCGCCCGCTTCGAGCTCTATCGCGAGAACATCTACGGCGCGCTCGAGATCATCGAGGCCGCCCAGGCGGCGCATCCCGAGCCGCGGTACGCGGAGCTGGCCGCCCGCATCCGCTCCTGGCTCACGCACCTGGAATCGAGCGAATCGTACGTGGCGGCGCAGGAGGCGCAGTATCGACGGCTGCGCTGGCGGATGGGCCTGAAGCTCCTCGAGAAGCGGGTCCGCATGCTCATCGGCCGCAAGACGAAGAAGCTGATCGAGCGACGCGCGCGCGATCCCGAGTTCCAGGAGCTCGAGCGCGAGGTCGACCGCGTGCGTCCCCGGCGCGTGCTCGACGCCGGCAGCGGCGAGGGCGGCGTGGCGATGGCGCTGGGCGCGCGCCATCGCGACCTCCGCGTCGAGGGCGTCGAGGTCTCGCCGACCAACGCGAAGATCGCCCGCCAGCTCAATCGCTTCGGCAACGTCGGCTTCCGGCAGGGCTTCGCCGAAGAGGTGCACCTCTACTTTCCCGCGGGCTCGTTCGACCTCGTGTATTCCTTCGCGGTCCTCGAGCACGTGCGCGACGTCGCCGAGACCGTGCGGTCGATCGAGACGGTGCTACGCCCGGGCGGGCGGTTCGCGTTCGTCGTCCCGATGCACGAGCTGCGCGCAATCGGCCCGATCCCGGACTACACGCCGATCCACGGCTACGCCGACCACTGCCGCGTCTTCACCGAGAAGGAGCTCAGGCAGACGTTCGGGCCCCGCAAGGACTTCCGGCTGGTGAAGGTGCCGGGGGCGTGGAAGCACGGCGAGCTGCCGGCGTGCTTCGAGCCGATCGAGTTCGGCTCGTTCTTCGTCTCCTACGCCAAGGACGGCTGACACGCGCTGCCGCGCGGCGGTCGGCTACCGCGCGGCACCCTTCCGGCTCGCCGCGGCCGCCGAGCGCCCGGCGACCCGCCCGAAGACGGCGCCCGCCATCAGCCCGGCCCCACCCGGATAGTTGTGATAGAAGAGCCCGCCCACGAGCTCGCCGGCCGCGAAGAGTCCGGGGATCGGCCGCTGCTCGCAGTCGATGACCTGGCCCTCGCTCGTGATCTTGAGCCCGCCGAACGTGAACGTGATGCCCGTCGTCACCGCGTAGCCCACGTACGGCGGTGAGTCGAGCGGCAGCGCCCAGTTCGACTTGGGCGGCGTGATCCCGTGCGTCGCCTTGCCGTCCTTGACGGCCGGGTTGTAGTCGCCGGGTCGAAGCGAGGCGTTGTAGGCGCGGACAGTCGCGACGAATCCGTCCGCGTCGATCTCGAGCTTGCGCGCCAGGCCTTCGAGTGTCATGTCCTCGGCCTTGGTGACCTCGCGGATCCGATACTCCTCGCGCAGGTTGTGCAGCACCTTCTGGTCGAAGATCTGGAACGCGGTGCGGCGCGGCTGGCCGATGACGGCGCGGCCGTACTTCACGTAAGTGTAGTTGCGGAAGTCGGCGCCCTCGTCGACGAAGCGCTCGCCTTGGAGGTTCACGATGAGTCCGAGCGGGTACGAGTGCTTCTGGAAGTTGTCGCCGACCTTGCGGTCGCCGTGCCACGGCGCGTTCAGGTCCCACTGGACGGAGTGACAGCCGCTCCAGTGGCCCCACGGGAGCGCGCCGATCTCCAGCGCCATCTTGATGCCATCGCCGGTGTTGTACGGGGTGCCGCGCACGCGCGCCAGCTCCCAGTTGGGCCCGAGATAGCGCGTGCGCATCTCGGGGTTCGCCTCGAAGCCGCCCGAGGCGAGCACGATGGCGCCGGCGTCGATCGTCTCGCTGCCGGCCGGCGTCCTCACGACCACGCCGGTGACGGCGCCGCGATCGTCCGTGACGAGCTTCGTCGCCTTCGACTCGAAGCGCACGTCGATGCCGTTCTTGGCCGCCGACTGGTATTCCATGTCGATCAACCCGGCGCCGCCGCCGACCGCCTCGAGCACCAGGCCGCCCCAGAAGCGGAACTTCCCGCCGACCTTGTAGGCCTGGCGACCGAACATCGGGATCCAGCGCACGCCGCGGTCGCGCATCCAGCGCACCGTCGGCAGCGACTCGCTGACGAGCAGCATCGCCATGTCCGGGTCGGCGCATTCCTCGGTGACCCGCATCAGATCGTCGTAGAACTGCTCTGCCGTGTACGGGTCGACCTCCATCGAGGCCTTCTCCTGGTCGGAGAGGTCGGGAACCAGCTCGGCCAGCTCCTCGAAGCTCTTGAAGCCGAACCGGAAGCCGCCGGCCGTGAAGAAGCCGTTGCCGCCGCGCCAGGCTTCGGGCGCCTTCTCGAGCACGAGGACTCTCGCGCCGTGCTCGCGCGCCGAGAGCGCCGCGCACATCGCCGCATTGCCGCCGCCGATGACGATGACGTCGTAGGCCACGTAATTACCCCCTGAATTGGCCGGCCGGATGCACCGGCGCCGCTCACCGTATATTCGGCCGGGCGGCCCCTGTCAAGACCGAGAAAGTCTGCCGAGATCAGCTTGCGGCGCGGGCCTGGGCCAGCATCTCGATCAGGACCTTGCGGCTCTCCGCGGCCGATCGGACCTCGCGCGGGAACGCGATACGAACGGCGTGTAGCCGGTCGCCGCTGCGCAGCCGGAGCCTGAACCCCAGCCGGTCGACCGCGATTATCGTCGCCTCGTCGGCCTTCTCTCGCGCGAAGTGGCGCGCGTAGACGACGAGCGCGTCGGCGTGGTCCCGGTTCATATGCTCCAGGATGCCCGGGCCCGCGTCGGCCAGAGGATCCGGGCGCGCCGCGCGGTAGTCGTCGGCCGTCACCCAGTCCATCGCGGCGAAGCCCCCGACGAAGTAGACGTCCTTCACGTCGAGCCGCCAGAAGCTGAAGTCGTCGAAGTCGACCCAGTACGAGGCGCGCGGGTGTCGGGCCAGATAGATCTCGCGCGCCTTCTCGCGGTCGGGGCTCGACAGCTGGCGCGCCCCGCCAAGCAGCGTGAGCCGGGCCGCGGCGAGCGGGTCGCCCGATTCCTGACCCTGCGCGTTCGTGACGGGCTGCGTGACGAGCAGGCTCGCGCGCGGATCCGCCTGGAGATTCTGCGTATGGATCGCCATCGAGCTGATGAGGACGAGAGGCTGGCCCTGCTCGTCGAGGGCGTACGGCATCACGGACGCGAACGGATGGCCCGAGTGCTTGCGCGAGAGCGTAGCGAGTGCTCCAGAGCGCACGAGGTAGGCGAGCGTCCGGGCGCGCTCGGCATACGTGGGCTCCGGAACCGACGGCGAGTCTCCGCCGCGCGACGGCCCGGCGTGGCGGTTCACGCCTAATCCCTCGTCGCCGTGAACGGACAGATCTGGTTGTAGGCGCAGTTGCGGCAGGCGCCCCACGACGGTGTGGCGTCGAAGCGCCGGGCGCGGATGCCGGCCGCCGCCGCCTTGACGGCGTCGATCGCCCTGTCGATGTCGCGCCCGGTCGGCGTGTGCCGGCCGACGACGTTCGAGTCGATGAAGCGCAGCTCGAGGCGCTGGGGCAACGTGCCGGTCATCTCCTGCCACGCCAGCGCGTACATCTTCAGCTGGAGGCTCTCGGCCACGCGGCGGTCGGCGTCCTTCTGGCGGTTGATCTCGGTCGTCTTGTAGTCGACGATGACCGCGCCCAGAAGATCCTCGTCCACCCGATCGTAGCGCCCGCGCACGTGGTCGGGGCCGAGCGCGAAGCCAAATTCTTTCTCGATCCAGGTGGGCTTGATGCCTTCCAATTCCTCGTGGTGCCAGAAGCGCCGGAGCGCCTCGCGGCCGGCCGCCTTGCGCGCTTCCTCGTGCTCGCGCGTGAGGAAGCCCTCGGCCGGCTCGTGGCTGCCCGGACGGTCGTGGATGACGTCCTCGCCCGCCCACGCGCGGTCGTAGACGGCCAGCAGATCGTCGAGCGGCGTGTAGTTGCCGACGACGCGGCGGCGCAGGTAGTACTCGACGACCTTGTGCATGACGGCGCCGTAGGCGACCGCGTGGTGGCGCCGGATCGGGATGCGCCGCACGTGGACGTTGAAGTACTTGAGCGGGCAGGTCTGATAGTCGTCGATCTGCTTGTGGCTCAGGTTCAGCTCGACGTCCGGCGCCAGGGGCTGCAGCGAGGCGTCCTCGATCGCCGCCGGCGGGGCGTGGTGCTCGATCTCCTCGACGGGGCGCACCCGGAACGGCCGGCTCGCGTCGCGCGGCAGATCGAGGCTTTCCAGCACGAAGAGGCTCGTCTTGCGCTGGCGGCTGCCGCCGTAGTCGCTGGCGTTCGTGAGAAACAGCTCGCGGCAGGCGCGGGTCATCCCGACGTAGAAGAGCCGGCGCTCCTCCTGCAGATGGTAGTCGCCCGTCGGCACCGCGTCCTTCATCAGGGCGACCGGCAGCTCGAGCGGGTCGCGCCGGCGCCGCAGGGGAAACTTCTCCTGGACCAGGTTCACCAGGAACACGACCGGGAACTCGAGCCCCTTGGCCTTGTGGATGGTGAGCACGCGCACCGCCGGCGTCTCGATGTCGGCCTCGGCGACCGCCGGGTCTTCGCCGGCGTCGATCAGCTCGTCGAGGTGCTTCACGAACTCACGCACGTTGTCGTAGCGCAGCGCGCGCGAGGCCGACTTCACCCGGTCGAAGAACTTCGCGATGTTCTTGCTCTCGGCGACGTCGCGCGCCGTCTCCTCGCGGTACATCCGGCCGAGCCAGCCGGAGTCTTTGAGGAACAGGTACAGGAGCTCGCCCGTCGGCATCTCGCGCCCGAGCTCCATGTAGCGCTCGAGGTCCTGGACGAGGTGCCCGATGGCCGCGTGGCCCTCCTCGCCGATCTCGTCGCGCAGCTCGCGGATGGTCTCGGTCTTGCGGAACACGTCGAAGAGGTACACGTGCCGGCGATCGGCATAGGTGGAGCAGCGCGTGAGGTCGACGACGGGCACGTGGTAAAGCTCCGAGGACGCCAGGTAGTGGAGGCTCACCGACTCGTCGGTGTGGACCAGCGCGCGCAGGAACGCGATCAGCAGCCGGATCTCCGGCCGGCCGTAGAGCCCCGAGTTGCCCGAGAACGTCCACGGAATGGACTGGAGGTTCAGCGAGCGCAGGAACTGATCGCCGTCGTCGTTGGAGCGCACGAGGATCGCCACGTCGTCGTAGCGCCACCGCCGGGCGTCGACGTTCTCGCGGATCGCGTGCGCGACCGCGTCCGCCTCCTGCGTGCCGGTCTCGTAGTGCCGGTGCGCGGGCGCCGGCCCCTCCGGCTCGCGGACCGCCACGAGGTGCTTGCTGATGCCGCTGCGCACCTCGAGACGATCGGGGTTGTTGTTGACGATCAGGCGGTAGGCCGCGTCGAGGATCTTCTGGTGCGACCGATAGTTCTCGGTGAGCACCACCTGTCGCGCCTCCGGATAGCGGTCGAGGAACGCGAGCACGTTGGAGATGGCCGCCCCACGCCACCTATAAATGGCCTGGTCGTCGTCGCACACGCAGGCGACGTTGCCGTAGCGGGCGCCCAGCAGCTTCACCAGCTCGAACTGGGCGTGGTTGGTGTCCTGGAACTCGTCGACCATGATGTACTTGAACCGGCGCTGGAGCCCGGCTCGCACGTTGGCGCGCGCGCGCAGGAGCTTCAGCACCAGCACGATCTGGTCGCCGAAATCTACGCAGCCGTCGCGCGCCATCAGCTCCTGGTACTTGGCGTAGGTGGCGGCCAGCTCGCGCTGCTGGGCCACGCGCTCGCGCGCTTCCTCGTAGTCTGGGGCCGCGGCCGTCTCGCCGGCGAGCCGCTCGACGTGCGCCAGATACTCTTCGGGCGAGATGTCCTCGTCTTTGCAGCGGCTGACGAGCGTGATGAGCGCCCGGATGTGGCGCGTCGGGTCGCCGAGTGGCCGGTAGTGGACCAGCGGGAACTCGAACAGGCGATCGCGGAAAAAGATGACCTGCTCGGCGCGGTTGAGCACGCGGAAGTCGGGCTGGAGCCCCATCTCGAGCGCGTGCTCGCGCAGGATCCGATCGCCGAAGGCGTGGAAGGTCGAGATCTCGACGTCGGCGTAGCCGTACTGCACGAGCGTGTCGACGCGCTCTTCCATCTCGGCCGCGGCCTTGTCGGTGAACGTGAGCGCGAGGATCTCTTCGGGGCGGGCCTTCTTCTGGGCGATGAGCCAGGCGATGCGGCGGGTGATGACGGTCGTCTTGCCGGCGCCGGCGCCGGCGACGATCAGCAGGGGCCCGGCGTCGTGCGTGACGGCCTGGCGCTGGGCGTCGTTCAGGCCGTCGAGGATCCGCTCGCCCGCCATACCGGCTCGACTATAGCAGGGCTGTCGCCACCAGGCTCGATCTCAGCGACGCACGTCGGGTCCGCCGGCCAGCACGTCGGCGACGTCTTGCGGACTCACCAGCGCGATGTCGCCCCACGTCGAGCACTTGAGCGCCGCGACCGCAGTGCCCGCGTCGACGGCCTCCTGAAGGCCGCGCCCGCGCAGCGTCGCCCAGAGGAACCCCGCGGCATACGCGTCGCCCGCTCCGATCGGATCGACCACCTGGACGACCGGACGCCGACTCGGCCGGATCAGCCGGCCGCCGTCGAGCACCGTCGAGCCCTCCTCGCCGCGCTGCAGGCTGATCGTGGCCTTGGGCGCCAGGCGCGCGAGGCCGTCGAGCGTCTGCTCGGGCGAGCCCGCGAAGCCGAAGAGCGTCTGTGCCTCTCCCTGACCGATGAAGAGATATCGCACGCCCGTGAGCACCGGCTCGAGAAATGCGCGGGCCTCGGGGGGCGACCAGAGGGTGGCGCGATAGTTGACGTCGAAGGACACCGTCGCCGCTTCGGCCAGCGCGCGCTCGAGGAGCGATCGCGGCGCCTCGCCGAGGGCTGGCGTGATCCCAGTGAGGTGCACCATCCGCGCGTGACGTACCGGGTCCCAGTCCACCTGGGACGCCGTCAGCCGGGCGAACGCAGAATCCCGCCGGTCGTAGAGGACGCGTACCGGGCGTGGCGGCACCCCGTACTCGAGGAAATAGACGCCGATGCGCGCACCCTCCGTCATGCGCACGTGCCCGCAATCGACGCCGTGGCCGGTGAGCTCGCGCCGGATGCGCTCGCCCCACGGATTCGCCGGCAGGGCGGAGATCCACGCGGTGCTCAGACCGAGCCGCGCGCACGCGGCCGCCACGTTGGCCTCGGCGCCGCCGAGCTGCAGGTCGAGCTGCCGCGCCGTCTCGAAGCGCGTGGGGGACGGAATCGCGAGCCGGAGCAACACCTCGCCGAGGGTGACGAGGTCGTACATCTATCCGGTCTTCAGACTGATCTGAACGGAGGTCCCCAGGATCATCGGCAGGCTCAAGCGCTCCGGCCGCCGATCGCCGCCGAACGTGATCAGGGCGGGTTGATTCTGCTTCGCCCACGACGAGAACCGGGTGAGATCGAATCGCGCGATCGGCTTGCGCGTCTCGGCGTCGACCGCCACCCTGAGGGTCAATGGCGCCAGCTCGGCGCGGTAGCGCGCCTGGACGTCGTCGGGGCCTTCATTGCTCGCGATCTTGCGCCGGACGATGTGGGTCACCAGGCTGCCATCGGCCTGCGGCTGCCACCGCTGGTCTGCGTAGTTGAGCGTCGCGCTGATCGCATCGTCGACGAGCGACCCGTCCCGCATCGGGACCACGTCGTCGACGACGCGCAGACGCCGCAGGAAGAACGTTTCGCCCTTGAAGTGATAGTCGACCTGTCGCGCGGCGTAATCGTACGTGATGTCGGCGCGAGACTCCCGCCCCTTCACGGAGAAGAAGGATTTCGACCGTAACGGAGCCCAGCGCCCCTCGCGGAGGGTGCCGGTCGACTCGATCCGGTTCGCGATCCCGTCCCCTTCGCCCGTCATCGCCACCTCGTACCGGCCGCCCGCCCTATCGACAGACTCCGCGAGAATCTCCTCGATGCGGTAGGTCAGCGCCCCGTAGAGAAGGCTGACCTCCACGCGATAAGGGGCCGAATGGGCCACGGGGGCGGCATGGGCCCGTGTCAGGGGCGACAGAAGCAAAGCCAGCGGAAGGCTGAAGAAATCGCGACGTGCGATAACCTGCCTGGACATGTTTCGTCGGTTCACCTATTCTAGCAGCCTCGCGCGAGGGAACTTGGCCGTTTGACAGGTCACCTGCTAACGTCAATGCTGGTAATTTCGCTGGAAACGCGACCCAGCCTCACCGGGGGTAGCAATCGATGAAGCACCAGCCCGTCATCACCGGACTCGGCATCGTTTCCCCCATCGGTATCGGCGTCGATAAGTTCTGGGAAGCCGCGGTGGCCGGCCGTTCGGGCATCGGGCGCCCGACCCGGTTTGACTGTTCGAAGCTTCCACCGGAGTGTCGGATTGTTGGGGAGGTCCAGGATTTCAACCCGCGTCTGTGGATGCCTGCCCCAACGGTTAAGGTCTCGGGGCGCTTCAGCCAATTTGCCGTTGCGGCTGCGCAGATGGCGCTCCAAGATCCTCAGTTGGATCAAACAAGAAAGGACACCAGCAGCTTCGTAGTTTCGGTTGGTTCATCGATGAGCGGCTTGGTTGACGTTGAGCACTCAAACTTCCTCGCGTTTCTCCGCGACGACGCCATGCGCCCTTGGGCAGCTCTCGAATATCCGGTGCACGCGGCTACCAGTCATGTCGCTATCGCCATAGGAGCCCATGGTCAAACAGCGAGCCCCGCTACAGCATGTGTCGCAGGACTGGATGCGATCGCATGGGCGGCCGATAAGGTCGCTCGGGCCCAGGCTCCCGCCGGACTCGCTGGAGCGACGGAGACACCGCTAGCGGGTGCCTCGATGGAGGCCTTTCGAGCCCTTGGGGCACTGGCGACTTGGCCCGGGCGTCCAGAAGAAGCAAGTCGGCCATTCGATAGGCTGCGGTGCGGCCTCGTCCTTGCTGAGGGCGCAGCGATGGTCCTCATCGAGGATGAGGAGGTCGCTCGCGCCCGCGGAGCGTCCGTCTACGCTCGGGTACTTGGGTTTGCGAGCATCACCGAAAGCGCGCATATGCGAAATGTTGATGCAACTGGTGAACCTGCGGCCCGGGCGATGACTATGGCCATCGATTCTGCAGGTCTCTCACGACGCGATATTGACTACATCTGTGCTCATGGTAACTCCCTCATTGACTATGACGCTTCGGAGACAGCGGGTATCAAACTGACCCTCCAAGAGCGCGCCTGGTCTGTGCCGATCTCTTCGATCAAGTCCATGTGCGGCCAAGCGTTGGCTGCGAGTAGCGCGATGCAAGTGGTCGCTAGTTGTCTCGCTATCCGAGACAGTATTGTGCCACCGACGATCAACCATCGTGTTCCTGATCCAGTCTGCGACCTTGACTACGTTCCAAATTTCGCTAGACCAGCGCGTGTGCGCAACGTCCTGATCCACGCCCAAAGCATCGGCGGCTCACATGCCGCCTTAGTCTTGGGCGCACCCTGCTGAAAGCGTGCGCGCACTTTCACTCCTAGCACTTGCTTCTCTGCTACTAGGACTCGCCGCCTACATTTGGCAAGCTCGCCGCGGCAGCAGGATAAATCGGCGATTCGCGATGCTTACTCTATCAATCGCTGGCTGGGTCCTCGGTATTGGAGGCGTTGAGAGCGGCATTCTGACCGAAATATGGGGCCGCGTGACTTTCACCGCAGCCTGCATGATGCCGGTCGCTTTCCTTGCCTTCTCTCGAGTCTTCCCGGCCACGAGTAGATGGCCGTCTACAACCATTCTCTGGATCACCTTCACTATCGGTGGTGTGCTGGCCGTGCTATCCGCAACAACTCGGCTCATTGCGTACGACATCTCGCAAACCGACGCCGGCATTCAGCGCACGTCCGGTCTTCTGTTCCCTCTTTTCACGGCCCACTTCTTGGCCTGTTCGATCGCCGCCCTAAGCGTGTTCATAAGCAAGTGGCGAAGCGAGCGAGGCTTAGCTCGGGCGCAGCTCCAATATCTTGTTATCGGGCTGCTAATTCTAAGCGTCGGAGGAATGACAACTAACCTAGGCATACCAATTGTGACGGGACGATCCACACTAAGCTGGGTAGGTCCCTACTTTACTCTGCCCTTCGTCGCGCTCGTGAGCCATGCGATTATTCGCCACCGACTAATGGATCTAAGGATCTTCGTCAGTCGGGGATTGGCTTACGCGCTGGCAATGGCAGCTGCATCTGCGGTCTTGATCGTGAGTGCACGACTGTTCTTCCCGGTCTGGGCGGCTAACACAGCGTTCGTTCATCCGAATTTCGTTATCATTACAACCGTCGCTCTCCTTATGCTCTCAAGCCCGGCTCAACGCTTCTTCAGTCGCGTCCTCGACCCGTATCTCTATAGAGGCATCGAGCATCCTGTGGCTCTCGCCGGCGCAACCCGACGCTTGAGTCGTCTTATGCAACCGGCGGAGCTCGCCACCGAGCTTCGGCAGGTTCTCTCTGAGGTTCTTGTCCCCGAATCCTTCACAATGCTTGTCACATCATTCGAAAGCGATTCGTTTGAACAACTATCGGGCGAGTCATCTCCAGAAGTTGATCCCTACGGTTTGGCCGCGTTGCACGCAGGGCAGCCTAACACCACGGTTGTGATGGTGAATCCATCTGAGGAGATCGGGGAGGCGAGGCAGACACACGCCGCGCTGCGGGCCGCCGGCGTCGAGATTCTAGTGACCCTGGGCCGGCGCGGCCACTTACTCGGGTTCGTGCTTCTTGGCCCTCGCCGTAGTGGGGATGCTTACTTTCGAAACGATCTGGTGTTCATCGAATCGCTCGCGGATCTGGCCTCTATTGCGCTCGAGAATGCTCTGCTATACCGACAGCGCATCCATATGCTCGAATACTCTGAGCGACTTCTCGAATCCCTCGATCCCGCAGTAGTCGCCGTCGATGTCGGCGGCAGAATCACGAGCTTCAATCCGGCGGCGACCAAGCTGCTCGGCTTGAGTGATGAGTATCGTGGCGCCCTAATGCATGTCCTCCCGTCTGAAATCGGCTGGGCCTTGGTTCTCGCGGCGAGCGGAGGCTGGCATCCACGAGAAGTTGAGGTCACAATCGATCATGCCGTTCGCGGCATACTGCATGTGATCCTATCGACTGCAGTTCTGCATGATGACGAGCAGCGCATATCCGGAGCTTTGGTTGTCGTCACCGACCTCTCAGCCGTCAAGGCGCTCGAAAGAAATCAACGCAGGGTCGAACACCTTGCGATCATGGCTCGCTTCTACGCGGGCATTGCCCACGAGATCCGCAACCCTCTCGCCGCTATATCGAACTTCATTGCGATGCTCCCTGACCGCTTCGACGATCCCGAATACAGGGACACAGCCGTTCGACTCCTCCCGTTGGAAGTCTCAAGGATTGTCCGACTGGCCGATCGCCTGCGTCTGATGGCTCCGAGTGAGGGTGGAAAGCTCAGTGACGTCTCCATAGCGCCGCTGCTTCACGATATTGTCGCGATCCATTCCCCGACCTCGCACGAGCAAGATGTCAAGATCGAACTGCACTGTCCGGATAATCTCCCGAAAGTTCAGGGTGACCCCGGTCAGATCGTTCAGCTTTTTGTGAATCTGCTTAGAAACGCTGTTGAGGCGATGCCGGATGGCGGCACGGTAACGATCGAGGCCGATCACACGCCGAGCAGAATTGGAGCAGGCTCCGTCGTTGTCCGTGTCCTAGATGAAGGAACTGGTGTTGATCCCGCGGTCCGAGCAAAGATATTCGATCCGTTCTTTACAACAAAGCCCGCCGGAACGGGCCTGGGGCTTTCTATCTGTCGCGAAATTGCTGATTTTCATCGTGCGCGATTGACGCTCGTGCCTCGCTCCCTCGTCGACGGTGGAACAATCGCTGAAGTTGAGTTCCCATGTATAGTCTCGGATTCTTTGCCGACATGATCCAAGTCTCGATCTATCTCATCTCCTGTTCGCTTCTGGGGCTCGCATTTCTTGTGTGGCGAGCTCGACCGAGCAGCGCCACGAATCGTTCATTCAGCGTCTACACGCTCTTCATCGCAATCTGGAGTTTTGCGATCGCCTCGATGCAGTCCGGGGGACATTTAAATCTTGCATCTCGCCTGACGTTCGCCGCGGCCAGTCTGATACCTGCGACCTTCCTTGCTTTCGTCTACTACTACCCAACCCCATCTAAGTGGCCTGGTAAGGCTGGACTCTGTCTGAACTTCGGAGTGGCATCCGTCCTCGTCACTGTATCGCTTACTACACGACTCATAGTAGGTGATGCAAGGATGACAGCTGCGGGGCTCACCCGCGAGACTGGCCCTCTCTATCCGCTGGCTCACGGCACTGGTGGTCATCCTTGCGAAATGGAGACGAGCACGTGGACGAGCGCGGGTGCAGCTTCACTACCTCGCACTAGGAGCGATGATTTCGAGTGCAGGCGCCATCACGACGAACCTCATCCTCCCGCTGCTGACGGGAAGATCGATTTACGCCTCGATCGGACCGCATTTTGCCCTCGTTCTGGTCGCCATGGTGGCGCATGCCATTATTCGCCATCGCCTCATGGACGTCCGTCTCGTAATCCACCGTAGCCTAACATTCACCCTGGCACTCCTGCTCTCCCTGATCCCCGTGGCCGTCTTGCTCGCGTTAGCCTGGCCGAGACTTTCGGATCACCTCGCCCCCGACGAGCTTGTTGCTCTCATATTGGCGGTCGTCGCTGTTGGCGTGCTGATCCCGCTGACCCGCGATGTCACAGGGCGACTGCTCGATCGTTACGTATACCGCACGCACGTGAATTACCAACGGACTCTCCGAACGACAAGTGAGACGCTCACCGGTGTTCTCGACCTCACAGTCCTTTTGCCGATCCTCAACCATACTGTAGGCGCCTCGACGAACGCAGAGGGAGCGTCAGTCTACCTCTGTACAGGCACTGTCAGATCAGGCCCAGGATTCCGAAGAGCGATTACCGAAAAGCGCGACACTCAGAGCTCGTTCGATACGCCTGACGAGGCGCCCAATGAGATCGTTACCGCGCTGACAAGTACGAGGGATCTCCTCCTCACCGATGAAATCGGGCGTGATCGGTTGAGCGGGGGCCGCGAACGACTCCACAACGCGCTCACGCAGCTCAACTGGGCCCTCGTCCTCCCCCTCGTCTCCGAAGCCACCGTCATCGGCGCCATCGTGGTGGGACCCAAGCTCTCCGGCGATCCGTTCTACCCCCAGGATCTCGATCTCCTGATGACGCTCGCCAATCAGGCCGGCGTCGCGGTGAAGAACGCTCAGCTCTATGCCCAGGTGCTCCTGGCTAATGAGCACCTCAACAACATCGTCTCCACAATCGAGAGCGGGGTGGTTGCCGTCGACGCGACCGGGCAGGTCAGCCTGTTCAACCGGGCCGCGGAGCAGCTCACGGGGCTCTCGGGCGAGCAGGTCCGGCTCCAGCCGCTGAGCGCGCTGCCGGCGAGCGTGGGCTCGATGCTGGCCGAGACCATCGCCGGCGGCGGTGCCAGAACGCAGCCGGAAGTCCAGATATCCGACGGCGCGACGACACGGCCGATCATCTGTACCACGTCACCGCTGCACGATCAGACGGGCGCCGTCCTGGGAGCCGTCGCCGTCTTCAGCGATCTCACGCCGCTGAAGGCGCTCGAGGTGGAGCGGCAGCGCGCCGAGCGGCTTACCTATTTCGAGATGCTGGCGTCCGGGATCGCTCACGAGATCAAGAACCCGTTGGTGGCGGTCAAGACGTTTGCCCAGCTCCTGCCGCGGCGGCGAGGCGACGACCGCTTCGTGGCCGAGTTCGGCCGCGTCGTGGGTCACGAGATCGCGAAGATGGAGCGGCTGCTCGACCGGCTCCGGGCGCTCTCGCGGCCGGGGGAGCGGCCGCGTCATCCGATCGACCTGAGAGCGCCGATCGGTGATGCGATCGAGGCGATGCGTCAGGTCTTCGCCGAGAAGAGCGTGGTCCTGTCGGCGGCCATGGGTCCGTCGCCCTGCACCATCCTCGGCGACCACTCCGAGCTCGAGCAGCTCTTCCTCAACCTCTTGATGAATGCCCACGAGGTCACGGCGCCCGGGGGAATGGTGCGAGTTGAGGTCGCGACGACGGCGGACCGTGCTATCGTCGCCGTCGTGGACACTGGCCCCGGCGTCCCACCCGCGCTCCTGGAGCGGGTCTTCGAACCGTTCTTCTCCACCAAGGAGCGCGGCTCCGGGCTCGGGCTCGCCATCTGCGCCTCCATCGCCCAGACGCACGGCGCCCGCATCAAAGCGACCAATCGCGACGCGGGCGGCGCCGTCTTCACCGTCGACTTCCCCGTCGCCGTCACGGCGACCGCTCCGGTGTCGGCATGAACACGATCCTGGTCGTCACGTCCGACGACGCGCTGCGGGCGCGCCTGATGGTCGCGCTCGGCGACCATTCCGTCTTCACCGCGCCCAACGACGCCGAGGCCCTGAAGACCCTGCGGCTCATCGAGATCGACGTAGTCGTCCGCGGGGGCGTCGGGATCCCCCGCGACGTCGAGTCGTTCGTCGCCCGGGTGCGGGCGATCGCGCCGACGGCACTCACCGTCGCCATCGGGGTGACGGCCGGGGACCCCGAGACCGCCGACTTCACGCTGCCGGTGACGTTCACGCAGCGCGAGCTGGACGGCATGCTGCGGCGGGTGATCGACAAGCTCCGCCTGACGCGTGAGATCACGGCCCTGCGCTCGAGCCTCGCGCCCGAGGCGCCGGGCACGACAGCCGACCCCGACGAGCCGTGGGAGGGCGCCGCGTTCGCCCGCGTCCTCAAGGAGTTCACGCGCGGGTTCGCCGCCGGATTCGATCTGCCGCGCGCGCTCGAGATGTTCCTCGACGCGATCGGCGAGCTCGTGCGGCCCACGCGCATGGCGCTGCTCCTGCCCGACGCGGACGCTCAGGAATACCGTGTCGCGACCCATCGCGGGCTGGCGCGGCCGATCGTCGAGTCGGTGCGCCTGCACGCCGAGCAAGGCCTGGTCCGCTGGCTTGCCGCCCAGGGGCGGCCGGCCCGGCTCAACGACCTCACCGACCCGGAGATCGTTCGCGAGCTCAAGCTGCTCCAGAGCGTGCTGGCCGTGCCCCTCCTCGCTCACGGCGAGCTCGTCGCGATCCTCACCGTCGGGCAGCCGGTCGTCGGCTCGATGTATCGGCGCGGCGAGACCGAGACGCTGTTCGACCTCGCCTCGCACCTGGCCACGGCCATCCGCGACATCGCGCTCCACAACCAGCTCGAGCGCGAGCAGCAGTTCAGCGAGCGCATCCTGGCCCACATGTCGAGCGGCGTCATTACCATCGGCCGCGACCAGCGCATCGGCACGATCAACCGGCGGGCCGAGGAGATCCTGCAGCTCTCGTCCGGTGAGGTCCTCAAGCAGGACCTGCGCGCGCTGCCGTCGCCGCTGGGGGACATGCTCTTCGACACGCTGAAGACGGGGCGCGCCGCGGGCCGGCACGAGATCCAGCTCGCGCTGCGCGGGCTCTGGCTCGAGGTCTCCACCTATCCCGTGCGCGGCGAGGACGGCGCGCCGCTCGGCGCGGTGCTCGTCTTCGAGGACCTGACCGCGCAGAAGGAGCTCCTGACGCAGAAGCGGCAGGTGGAGCAGACCCAGCTCCTCACGCGCGTGGTCGCGCGGATCGCCGACGAGATCAAGAATCCGCTGGTCTCCATCAACACGTTCATCGAGCTCATCGGTGAGCGGTACGACGACCCCGATTTCCGGCGGCATTTCTCGTCCGTCGTCCGCCGCGACGTTCGCCGACTGGTCGAGGTGTTCGAGAAACTTGCGGGGCTCGTGACGGAAGGTGAGTTAAACTTCACCACCGTGGATGTGCACACGGTCGTCGACGACGTGGTGACCGCCATCGAGCTCGTCGACGAGGTGCCGGCCCGGCCACTGCAGCTCGACGTGACGCGCGAGACGACACCACAGGTTGTGAAGATCGATCCGGCTCAGCTTCGAAAGGCCCTCTCGTATCTCATCTGGTATCTGGCGCACAACTCGCCGCCGGATCAGGCGCGCGTGTCGGTGTCGGTCGCGCGGCACGCGGAGCGCGAGGGCGGCGAAGGCGTGCGCATCCTGGTCGGCTCGCGCACAGCGGTGGTGCCGGCCGAGAAGCTCCATCGCGTCTTCGACCCCGTGCAGATGGTCCAGGAAAGCCTCATCGACGTGGGGCCGGCCGTGAGCCAGCGCCTTGTGGAAGCCGTGGGCGGACAGCTAGCGGTGCGGCAGGGCCGCCACGAGCTCCACTTCCTGGTCACGCTCCCGCTCGCGAGCTTATGAGCACGACCGCCACCACGCTGGGCCGCGTTCTCGTCGTCGACGACGAGCTGGGGCCCCGCGAGTCGCTCCGGATGCTGCTCAAGCCGAGCTACGCCATCCAGACGGCCGAGAACGGGCGCACGGCGCTCGACCTGCTGCGCCGGTTCCAGCCGGACGTTGTGATCATGGACATCAAGATGCCCGAGATGGACGGCCTCGAGCTGCTCCGGCACGTCAAGCGCGCCGACCCGTCGATCGAGGTCGTGATGATCACGGCCTACGCGTCGCTGGAGACGGTCCGGCACGCGCTCACGCACGGCGCGTTCGAGTACCTCATCAAGCCCTTCTCGCGGCAGGACCTCGAGGACGTCGTCCATCGTGCGCTCGTGCGCCGTCAGGCCGACCTCGGCGCCCGCGGCCAGGTCGCACGGCTCGTGGAGGAGATGCGCAAGCTCTCCGCCAAGACCCGTGAGCTCGAGGAGGCCGAGGCCACCGAGCAGTCGCTCCGCGTCACCCAGCTCTCGATCCTGCGCGAGATCTCCCGCACGATCGTCGGCCACCTCGATCCGCAGAACGTGACCGCGGCGGTGACCGAGCAGCTGCGCGCGGCGCTCGGCTACGACTGCGTCGAGATCGTCCCCGAGATTCCGGTGGACGTCGACAAGAACGATCCGTTCGTCGTGGCGTGCGTCATCCGCGACATGCAGGGGCCGCTCGGCCACCTGGTGATCGACAACCGATCCTCGCAGCGCGCGATCGACCCGCGCGAGCGCGAGCTCCTCGAGATGCTCTCGGAATACCTGGCGATCGCCCTCCGCAATTCCCGGCTCTACGGCGAGATCGCCGACACCAAGCAGCGGCTCGAGCAGACCATCTCGTCGGCCGGCGAGGCCATCATCTCGGTCGCGCCCGACGATCGCATCGAGAAGTGGAACCCGGCGGCCGAGCGCATCTTCGGCTACGGGGCCGCACAGGCGATCGGGCGCCCGATCACGGACATGCTCCCGCGCGGCGACTACGCCGACGCGCGGCGGCGACTGGCTGAGGGCCCGTCGCGCAGCGAATTCCAGACCACCGCGACCGCCGGCCAGCCGCGGCCGGTCGAGCTGGCGGTGACCCTCTCGGCGCTGCACGGACGCCACGGCCGGCTCGAGGGCCTGATCGCGATCGTTCGCGACATCACGGCCCAGCGCGAAGTCGAGAAGCAGCTGCACCAGTCCGAGAAGCTCACGGCCCTGGGACAGCTCGCCGGCGGCATCGCGCACGACTTCAACAATCTCCTCCAGGCGATCCTCGGCTACGCCCAGCTCATGAAGCAGAGCCTCCACGACCCTCAGTTCGTCAGCCGTTCGCTCAACGTCGTCGAGGCCGCGGCGGTCGACGGCGCGGAGACGGTCCGCCGGATCCAGCAGTTCGCGCGGCTGCGTCCGGACGGTCCGCCGGTCGGCGTGGACGTGAACCAGAGCGTGCACGACGCGGTGGCGATGATCCGCCCGCGGCTCGAGGAGAAGATCGCGCGCGACAACCGGCCGCTCGATCTCCGGCTCGACCTCGGGACGATCGAGACCATCAACGGCCGCCCGGCGGCGCTGACCGAGCTGATGACGAACCTGCTCCTCAACGCCCTCGACGCGATGCCCGACGGCGGCACCTTGACGGTGTCGACGCGCGGCGAGCCCGGCCGCAGCGTGGTGCTGACGGTCGCCGACACCGGCATCGGCATGCCCGAGGCCGTCCGCCGGCGCATCTTCGAGCCGTTCTTCTCGACCAAGGGCGAGGGCGGGTCGGGGCTGGGCCTGTCGATGGTCTACGCGATCGTCCGGCGGCACAGCGGCGACATCCGCGTCGAGAGCGAGCCCGGACGTGGCGCCACCTTCACGCTCACCTTCCCCGTCGCGAGCGAGCCCGTCGGCGCCGAGCCCGACTCCGCGCTGCCGCGGGCGCGCCGACCGGCCCGCGTGCTCCTGGTGGACGACGACCAGAAGGTGCTCGGCACCCTGACCGAAATTCTCCGGAGCGTGGGTCACATCGTCACCGCGGCCGCGAGCGGCGGGGCCGCGCTCACCGCCTACGAGCCGGGGCGCTTCGACGTGGTGCTGACGAACCTCGGGATGGCGGGAATGAACGGCTGGGAGCTGGCCGAGCGCGTCCGCCGCGTCGATCCGGACATCGCCATACTACTGATCACGGGCTGGGGGCTGCGTGACGAGGAGCACGGACGGCTGAAGACGCTCAAGATCCGCAAGTGCCTCTTCAAGCCCGTGCGGCCGGCCGAGCTCGACTCAGCGATCCAGGACGCCCTCGTCCCCGCCTGAGGTCAGGCGCGCTTCATCGGGCGGCCGCAGCAGATCTTCTGCGCTATCGCGACTTTCCCGCACTTCGCGCAGCGAAACCCGGCCATATCCCCTCCTGTATTGCGTCGAGCCGGCTAGAGCCGCTCGATGATGGTCGCGATCCCCTGGCCAAAGCCGATGCACATCGTCTGCAGGCCGTAGCGCTTGCCCGTCCGCTCCAGCTCGTGGAGCAAGGTGGTCATGAGCTTGGCGCCCGAGCAGCCGAGGGGATGGCCGAGCGCGATCGCTCCGCCGTTGACGTTGACCCGGCTCATGTCCGGGTGATACTCGCGCTCCCAGGCGAGGACCACCGACGCGAACGCCTCGTTGATCTCGACCAGGTCGATCTGGTCGAGCGTCAGGCCGGCCTTGCGGAGCACGCGCTGGGTCGCCGGAATCGGTCCCGTGAGCATGATCGTCGGATCGACTCCCGCGAGCGCCGTCGCGACCACGCGGGCCCGCGGCTTGAGTCCGAGCACCTTGGCCCGGTCGGCGGACATGAACATCAACGCCGCGGCGCCGTCGGAGATCTGCGACGAGTTCGCCGCCGTCACGACGCCGTCGGGCTTGAACGACGGCGCGAGCGTCGCCATCTTGTCGCGATTCACCGGGACGCGGACGCCCTCGTCGGTGTCGAAGACGGAGCCGTCCGGCAACGTCACCGGGACGATCTCGCGCTTGAAGCGGCCTTCGGCTATGGCGCGGCCGGCCTTCTCGTGGCTCTGCGCCGAGAACTCGTCGAGCTCCTCCCGCTTGAGCCCCCACTTCTCGGCGATCATCTCGGCCGAGATGCCCTGCGGCACGATGTTGAAGCGCTCCTGGAGCTTCGGCGAGAGCGGCCCATCGCCCGGCCCCATGGCATTCGAGCCCATCGGCACGCGCGTCATGTGCTCGATCCCGCCGGCGATGACGACGTCGTACTGGCCGGCCATCACGCCCATCGCGGCGAAGTTGGCGGCCTGCTGGCCGGAGCCGCACATCCGGTCGAGGGTCGTGCCGCACACTTCGACGGGCAAGCCCGCGATCAGCGCTGCGTTGCGCGCGATGTTGAACCCCTGCTCCCCGAGCTGGTCGACACAGCCGAGGATGACGTCCTCGATCTGGGCCGGATCGATCTTCAGCCGCGCGACCAGATCTTTCAACACCAGCGCCGCGAGATCATCCGGGCGAATCCCCGAGAGCTTTCCACCTTTGCGTCCGACGGCCGTCCGCACGGCCCCGACGATGACTGCATCCCGCATGGCAACCTCCCCGACGGACTGAACAGTAATTCATCTTACCGGGGCCACGGGGGATGGCGCAAATCGCGCCGCGCGCTATCGAGGGGCGCGCCGTGGATGGCCGTCCAGCGACGTGCCCAGGCCGCTGCTGCCGCTGAGCCCGGCGAACGGAGGCGCTCCCGGGATCGACGGTAGCGCCGCCCGAACAGGCGTGGGTGGTCCACTCTCGCTCGGGGTCGGCGGAGTCTCCGGCGCCGGCGGCGGTGTCTCGGCGACAACCGCCGGGCGCGCGACGAACGGCGCGGGCTTCGCAGGCTCGTCGGGACGCGACTCCTGAGCCCGCGGCTCGATGACACGGTCGCCGACGGGAGCGCGGGGGGCCGGCAGATCGGCAACAGTGCTCGGCGGGATCGGTTTCGCCGGCGCGATGGGTTTCGCCGGCGGGAACGGTTTCGCCGACGGGATAGACTTCACCGAGCTCGATTTGGCCGGCGGCTTCGGCAAGTCCGACGCGGGAGCGAGCGGCGCGGGCTCAGGCGCCGGCGGCGGTAGATCTGACGCAGGGCTCGGCGCTTCGATTCGCGGTTTGCGGACGGGCGCGCTGTCGTCGGCGTCCGGGCTCCGGAGCATCGTATAGCCCTTGAGCACGACCGCGATCGACAGCAGCACGGCCGCGGCGATTCCGATCGAACGAGCGGGTAGCCTGACGCGAGCGCCGATGCGAGCGCCGATAGCTCGTGCGCCGGTTGACGGAGTCGCCGGGGAGGGCGCTCGTGTCTGCACATCGCGTCCGGTCGGCGGGCTAGCGCTCCGGCAACCCGGGCACTCCGAAAGCGCCGCACGAAGGGGCGCGGAGCACCCGGTCGCGTGACGCCAGTTCTGCCCGCATTCCGCGCAGACGTGGAAATGCGGACCTGAGCGGGCGCCCGGCAACGGCTCGGCGTCGGGCTTCGGAAAACACCAGGGACAGCACGCGGCGAGACTGTCGAGACAGTGGCCTTCGTGACTCCAGTCTCCGTCGCAGATGTTGCAGTAGTGCGAATGGGGCTCTCTGATCAGCAGATCGCTCCGGCCGGAGCACACGGGGCAATCCTCGGGACCTACGAACGGCAGATCGCCCGAGATCGGATCGTAGCTCGGGATGCGGCAGGTGGTCGCCGCCGGTCCGCCGTGCTGCCAGCGATGACCGGCCTTGCATCGATGCGGATGCTCCGCGCGCGGCTCCACCTCGAGCGGTGCCACCAGCTTCGTCCTCGCTCCCATCTCGCGACGATCGCGTCAGAGGCCCGCGCGCCGGAGACCCTCGCGCACGGCATCGTCGGTGGGCCCGAGCTGCCGGGCCCGTCGAAATGCCGCCCGCGCGTCGTCCTGCTGGCCGAGCCCGAGGTAACACCAGCCCATCCCCAGCTGGTACTGGTGCGAGTCCGGCGCCGCCAGGCTCGCCCGGATGAACATCGCCAGGGCCTCGCGGTGCACGACCTCGGCAGCGTCAGGCGACGCGGATTTCGCCGCACGCGCGGCTGCCGAGGCGGCCCCAGAGGCTTCCCGAGAGGCCTCGTAGATCCGGTTCGGCCGCGCGGTGGCAGTCTCTCCACCGGTGCTTCCGACGCCCGGGCCTCCGGGGCTCACACCGTCCGCGCTGGGACTCCCGCTCGGCCCCGGTGCGCTCGCCTCGGCGCTCGCGGTGCCGCCGACACTAGCCCCTGCCGCGCCGGTGCTGCCGGCGGCGGCGCCAACGCCCACCGGACCGGCCGCGCCGCCGCCGGCAGCGCCGGGTCCGGATGCGCCACCGACGCCCGCTCCGGCTGAGCCAGCCGCGGCGGGGCCGCTACCAGCCCCTGCGCCGGAGGCACCGCTAACACCGGCTCCACCGGCACCCCCGCCGGCAGAGGCGCCGGCGCCGTTTCCGCCGCCGTTTCGGTTACCTCCCCCGCTGGCGGCTCCTCGGCCGCCGGGCCCCTTGGCGCGAGCGATACCGATATCCGAGACGAGCTGCACCGCCACCACGAGCGGCGCGGCGAGCAAGAGCAGCGCGAGACCGACGACGTACGGTCGCGAGGCGCAGGTCAGGCGGGCCATTGCGACTTCCCCCAGTTCGAGTGGTCGGCCGAGTCTCCGACCAGGATTTATTTGACTGTGGGGCCGCGCTCGAACCCGGAGCAATCGGGTGAACACTCCAAAGCGATCGGAGAGGAGACCCGTCGGAGGGGGCCTTTATCTCGCCCGCGCTTCTGGAGATAATCGGCGGGCGCCGGAAGCCACGAACCCAGGCTCTCGAGACCGGTGGAGGTGCGACATGGCCCGCGACGGTTATCTGATCCTCGACAGCGACCTGCACATGATGGAGCCCGACGATCTGTGGTCGCGCTACCTCGAGGGCCCGCATCGCGCGAACCTGCCGCGGTTCTTCGGAGGGCAGCAGCAAACGCTCAGCGCGAGCGCCGAGGACAAGGGCAACGCCGACATCATCATGGGGATGGAGGTCGCCGGGCTCGCGATTCCGGCGCACGCGAAGGCGCTCGGCGCGACCGCGTCGAGCCGCGAGCTACGGCGCCGGAGCCGTGCGCGGCACCCGCACTTCCAGGTCGCGCGCGGCCGCGGCTTCGATCCGGGTTCGACCTTGACCGCGATGGACATCGAGGGGGTCGACGTCGCCGTCATGTACGGTACGCGCGGGCGGCAGATCCTGATGCACGACGACCTGGCCGCGGACTACGCGGCGGCGCTCGCGCGCGCCTACAACAACTGGGCGTACGACTACTGCCAGCACCAGCCGGCGCGGCTGAAGTTCGCCGCGCAGATCGCGATGCACAGCATCCCGGCGGCGATCGACGAGGCGCGGCGATGCGTCCGGGAGCTCGGCGCCGTCGGCATCATCGGCACGCCGAACCCGGTCAGCGGGCAGCACCTGCACGACGAAGCGTGCGAGCCGCTCTGGAGCGCGCTCGAGGAGCTCGACGTCCCGATCGGATTCCATCCGACCGGCAATACCTCGCTCAAGGACGACGCCGGCCGGCGCTACGTCGGCCACGCCAACTTCCACCCGATCGCCCACGCCATCCGCAATCCGGTCGAGCTGATGGGCGCGATCGCCAGCATGACCACGGGCGGTATCCTCGAGCGCCATCCCCGGCTGCGCTGCGCGTTCCTCGAGGGCACGGCCGGCTGGCTCTACTGGTGGCTCTGGCGGCTCGACGACCAGTGGGAGAAGTTCGGGCCGGGGTGCGAGCATCAGCTTTCGATGCTGCCGAGCGAGTATTTCAAGCGTCAGTGCTACATCGCGCTCGACGTCGACGAGGAGCCGGCGGTCGACGTCGTCAACAAGATGGGCGCCGACTATTTCGTCGTCTCGACCGACTACCCGCACTCGGACGGCGCGTTCCCCGAGGCAATGGAGCAGTTCTTCGGGCTGCCGTTCGGCGACGAGGTACGCCGCAAGATCCTCTGGAGCAATTGCGCGCGGCTCTACAACATCGACACGCCGGCGGACACGCGTTTCTTCCAACATCTCAACCGGAGGGAAGGCTGACATGGCTCACGCGTACCAGACCGATCAGTACGAAGGCATGATCGCCGAGACGGTGACCATGCGGGGGCACAACGGGGACAGCATCAACGCGTACGTGGCGCGGCCGCTGGGCTCGGGCCCGTTCCCGGGCATGGTCGTCATCCACCACGCGCCAGGCTGGGACGAGTGGTACCGCGAGTGCACGCGCAAGTTCGCGCACCACGGCTTCGTGGCGATCTCGCCGAACCTGTACTTCCGCGACGGCCACGGCACCCCCGAGGATGTGGGGGCCAAGGTGCGCGCGGCCGGCGGCGCGCCGGACGCGAGGGTGCTCGGCGATCTGGATGGCGCGAACGCATGGCTCCGCTCGCTGCCGTACGTGAGCCGCAAGATCGGGATCTTCGGCACGTGCTCGGGAGGCCGGCAAGCGTTCCTCGCGGGCTGCCGGCTGAAGGGCCTCGACGCGGTGATCGAGTGCTGGGGCGGGCGCGTGGTGATGTCCAAGGAAGAGCTCACGCCCAACCAGCCGGTGGCGCCCATCGAGTACACGAAGGACCTCTCGGCTCCGATGCTCGGGCTCTTCGGCAACGAGGACAAGTCACCGACGCCGGAGCAGGTCAACCAGCACGAGGCCGAGCTGAAGAAGCACGGCAAGCAGTACGAGTTCCATCGCTACGACGGCGCCGGCCACGGCTTCTTCTACTACGATCGCGCCGCCTACCGGCAGGATCAGGCCGTCGACGGCTGGAAGAAGCTCTTCGCCTTCACCGACCGGACCCTGCGCTGAGCGGACGTCGGGAGCCCGAACAATGTGCACGATGATCGCGCAGCAGGTGAAGATCACGGGTCGCGGCAAGAGCGGCCCGGAGTGGTTCGACGTCCGCGAGGCCAACGTCTCGTACGACCATCCGTACGATCTGCCGCTCGAGCACGCGCTCAACATCGACTTCGTCAACGAGGCGATGGGGCCGGGCGCCCGCGTGGCGGTCGAGCTCAGCGTGGATGCGGCGCGCCAGCTCGTGCAAACGATCCAGGCCGTGCTCGCCGAGGCCGACCAGCGTGGCGTGCTGGAGGACTGCCCCGTGATCGCGGTACCGGCTCGCGATCCCACCACGGCGTAACGGCGTCAGCGGGCCGCGCGGGGCGGGCACTGACTCGCCCCGCGCGGCTCGATCGATCGGCGCGTCCCGGCAGTGCCCCAAGGAGGACGTATGCGCAAGCTCACCGTCGCCATCGCGGTCGGCACCGGCCTGGTCGCGGCCTGGATCGCTCCCGGCTGGACGCAGAGCCCCGCTGCGAAGACGCCGATCAAGGTCGGCGTGATGTATCCGTTCAAGGGCCCGTTCGCGGTACTCGGCGAGCTGCAGCTCGTCGGCATGAAGCTCGCGTTCGACCAGCGCGGCAACCGCATCGCCGGGCGCGAGGTGCAGCTGATCGTGGAGGACGACGAGGCGAAGCCTGACGTGGGCCTGACGAAAGTCCGCAAGCTCATCGAGCAGGAGAAGGTGGCGGTACTCACGGGCATCGTGAGCAGCGCCGTCGCCTATGCGCTGCGGAGCGCGGTCCACGACGCGAAGGTGCCGCTCGTGATCACGATGGCGAACTCCGGCGGGCTGACCCGCGACCAGCGGAGCCCGTACATCTTCCGGACGTTCCAGCCCGGCGGCACCGGCTCCTACTACATGGGCAAGTGGCTCTACGACAGGCTCGGCAAGCGCAAGGCGATCTTCTCGGGGAGCGATTACGCGTACGGCCGAGAGCACGCCGAGATGTTCAAGAAGGGCTTCGAGTCGGCCGGCGGCAAAGTCGTCGCGGAGGTCTTCGCGCCGCTCGGGACCGCCGACTTCGGCACCTACGTGACCCAGATCGGCCGGGCCGGGAGCGACGCCGATGTGGTCTACATCGTTTACTCCGGGATCGACGCGATCCGCTTCGTCAAGACCTACGCCGAGTACGGATTGAAGGACAAGCTCACGCTGGCCAACTGGGGGGCCACGCTCGACGGCAAGAGCGGGCTCGGCGCGATGGGCGACGCCGCGCTCGGTGCCTACCAGATCGCCACCTACATCCCGGCGCTCGACTTCCCCGCCAATCGCCGGTTCGTGGAGTCGACGAAACAGAAGCTCGGCTACATGGATCCGCTGGTGCAGATGGGCCACATCGGCGGCGACGTGATCGCCCGCGCGCTCGAGGCCGTCAACGGCAGCGTGGAGGACACCGCGGGATTCCTCCAGGCGCTCCGCCGGGTGCAGTTCGACTCGACCCTGGGCCCGTTCAAGTTCGACCCGCAGAGCCAGAACGTCCTCGCCAACATCTACGTCACCCGGGCCGAGAAGGTCGGCGGCGAGATCCAGAACGTGCTCGTGCAGACGATCCCGGAGGCGAAGGACCCGTGGTGGCTGGAGCAGGCCACGCGCTGAGCGGCGCGGGTGTCCGCTAGTAGCCGGCGGACTCCGACAGAAACTGCACGCGGCTGGTCGGGAAGGCGTCGGCGATGTCGGTGGTCTGCCAGCCGAGCTCGACCGGGTGGCTCACCTCCATGCACATACTGGCGAGCAGGAACAGGTTCCGGTCGGCCGGGCCCATCATCTCCCACGCGACCCCGTTGAGGTGCTGGATGATGGCTTCCATCCGCGGGAAGACCGTCGCGTAGAAGCGCCGCGCCGTCTCGATGTCGGCCGCGATCTTCTTCTTGTGACGTCCCTCCTCGGTCGGCACGATCCACTCGCCGAGGTGACGGAGATCGGCGAACCCTTTCGGCAGGAGCGCGTCACTCATCGAGCATTTCCCGGGAGACCTTGTAGTGGTGCATCAGGCTCATCTCCTGCTGCGAGAGCTGCAGGTGGCTGAGGATGCCCGAGGACAGCACCGCGTGCTGGGCTTCGAGCGTGTTCATGTCCTCCAGGAACACCTGGCGGCCCCGGCTCAGGAAGAACTGGTGGCTCAGCCGCTCGCCCGCGTTCTTCGGCCGGTAGTAGTAGAGGTCCTGGACGACCTCGGTGTGGTCGACGTCGATCGGGCCGAAGAAGAGCTCGATGTGCCAGTTGTTGCCGAAGAGGAACACCGCGTTGGGATAGAGCTGCACGACGTCGAAGGCCCAGTGCTCGTAGCGCGACGGGTTCACGCCCGGCGGCAGGGCCGGCATCTCGCCCCCGAACGCCGGGATGATCCGCTTGCCGTACTTGATGACGAGCGCCTCCGCCGGCGTGAGCCGGTGGTCGGGGTTGGCCGGCGCCGAGTAGCGATGATGCCGCTTGAAGAGCTGCATGAACGGCCGGTGGCGGTCCGGGTTGATCTTGCCGCCCTGATAGTCGGGCACCGAGTTCCGGTGCAGGTAGAGCGTGTGGTAGCCCTCGGTGAACGAGTTCACGGCGAGGTTCCAGTTGCTGTTCACGTTGATGCGCAGGCTCGCCACCCGCTCGTGCTGCTCGAAGTAGCCCCCGTACTCGTCGAACATCTCGCCGAGCCACTCCCGCAGCGACTCGCCCGGCGCGTCGGCGCCGTTGACGAAGACGAGGTCCTCCCACACCTGGGTGTGGATCGGCCGGAGCCCGAGCGCGCCCTTGTCGAGATCTCTGAACTGGTGCTCGTCGGTCACCAGCTTGAGCTCGCCCTCGGACGAGAAGGTCCAGCCATGGAATCCGCAGCTGAAGCTCTTCCGGCAGCCGGCGCCGCTGCGGACGAGCTTGTTGCCGCGATGCGTGCACGCATTGTGGAACGCGCGGACCTTGCCGTCCTGGCCGCGCACGACCAGGAGCGACGTCTTGAGGACGGGCAGCTCGCGGACGAAGTAGCTGCCGGGCTCGGGCAGGTGCGAGGCGTGGCCGATCGGCAGCCACGCGCGGCGGAAGATCCTCTCGCGCTCCCGCTCGAAGTAGGCGGCCGTGAGCTTCTCGCGCATCGAGATCCGGCGCTCGAGCTGCCCGGTGTCGCCCCGGAAGGTCGTCTCGAGCTTCGCGCTCATCGCGGCGTGTGCTTCGTCAAGAATTCCTTGATACGCGGCTTCGCCTCCGCCAGCGCCGCGCCTTGCTTCCACTCGCGGATGAATTCGCATTTGGGCAGGAGCTTCGCGACCTCCTCGGAGATCGGGAGCGGATGCGCCTCGTCGTTGCCCGCCAGCACCAGGCACGGCGTCTGGCAGCTCGACACGAACGCGCGATCGACGCTGTAGACGAAGCCCGGGCCGTACATGTTCTGGTGTAACGCGTCCAGCACCGGCTGGGTCGCCTCCGGATGGTCCCTGAGGGTCTCGGCCCACGCGTTGAAGCGGGCGGCGCGGCCGGGCGCCATGGCCCCAACCCGGCCGATGGGTTGCGCGAGCACCGCGCTCGCGATGCGCTGAGGCTGCGCCTTCAGCAGGCTCATGATGAAGGAGCCGCCGATACACTGGCCGTACAGGTGACAGCGGTCGATGCGGAGGGAGTCGAGCACGGCGATGTGATCGTCGCGGTACGTGTGCCAGCCGTCCTGCGCGCCGATCGGCGCCCTTGACCGGCCGCCCGCGTTGCGCTGGTCCATCACGATCACCCGGAAGCTTCCGGCGAACTCGGTGATGGGGTTGATGGGCGCGGCGGGGCGGCTCCAGACGTCGATCACCGACTGCAGCCCCGCCGGCGCGAACGTGAGGATGGGAAACCCGCGGCCGTGCTCTTCGAAGTAGATCGACGCGCCGTTACGCTCGATGGTTGGCATGCCCTTCTCCTTGCCGACGCTTGACCTGGTCCGCCAGCTTGCAGAACGCGCAGATCGTGCCGGTCGTCACCTGCCCGCAGCGCGCGCATTCGTTGAGTATCACCGACTCGGCGCGCTCGAAAGCCGGGCGCGCCCGATCGAGGAAGCCGAAGAGGAAGTTGTGCTTGGCCCCCGGCGAGGCGTCCTCCAGGCGGCTCAGGATCTCCTTGTGGGTGATCGAGGTGGCGCCCTTCGCGAACGGACACTCCTCGACGATGTAGTCGATCTTCCTCAAGAAGGCGAAGGCTGCCGTCTCGCGCTCCGAGAGCCGGTAGAGCGGCTTCACCCGGCGCACCAGCTTCGGGTGCGTCGAGGGCAGCGCGGGAGACTGCCGCGGCAGCGCGTCGGTCTGCCAGTGCATGACTGAGCCGAACAGCGTCGCCGCCTCGTCGTCGAGGTTGTGGCCCGTCGCCACCACCGGCATCCCGTGCTCGAGCGCCTCGCGGTTCATCAGGTAGCGCTTCGAGAGGCCGCAGCCGGAGCACGGCGGCCGGCGCGTGACCTCCTTGATGACGGGGACGGGCGCGCCGACCTCGTCGCGCACGGCGCTGACGAGCAGCGGGACGCCGCGGGCCGCGGCAAACTTCTCGCACTTGGCCTTCGACTCGACCGAGTACTCGAAGATGCCGAGGTCGAGGTAGAGGCCGGTCGTGCGGTAGCCCTCGTCGATCAGCACGTCCCAGAGGGCGAGGGAGTCCTTGCCGCCGGAGACGGCCACCAGCACGGCCTCGTCCCGCGTGAACATGCGGTGCTTGCGGATCGCCTCGCGGACCTGGTTGCGGAAGAACTCGAGGAAGTCCGGCGCACAGAACGCGGCGTTGTGGCGCCGGAGCTCGAGGACCGCCGGCTCGCCGCACTTGCGGCACTTCATCGCGAGCGCGCGCCGCCCCCCGACATGACCGGCCGCAGCTCGATCGTGTCGCCCTCGCGCACCACCTGGTCCGCCGTGACGAGGTCGTCGCCACAGATCACCAGGACCGTCTCGGGGATGATGTCGAGCTCGCGCAGGATGTCCTTCACCCGCCGGTTGCCGGCGACGTCGACCTCGCGCCGCGGATTTCGCAGGATGACTTTCACGCCCGTCCCGGTGTCACGCCCGGGGGAATCCGGGCGCGCTCTTGATCTCGCGGATCTGCACGAGGTGGATCTCGTCGTGATGCGCCTGCAGCTGCCACCACTGGGCGAGATCGAGCGCGCCGAACCGAAAGTGCTCGAACTTCAGGGGGCGCGGATCGTGCGACGCGAGCTTCTCGATCGACTGACGGCTCCGCTCGCGCGTGGCCCGCATCGTCGCGAGCAGCTCCGCGATCGGCTTGCCCCGCTCGGGCCAGACGACCTCGGGCGCCTGCGCCGCGCCGGCCGGCGGCGCCGGGAACGGCCGGAACGCGGTGAGGTCCCCCGGGAAACCGCCGGCGGCGCCCGCGGCCTCGGCCTGGCGCGTGAGCTTCGTGGTCAGCTTCCCCGTCGCGACCTCCGCGAGGATCAGGTGATGCACGACCTCGCCGACAGACCAGTCCTTCTCGCTCGGCTTCCAGTCGGCCTGACCCTGCGAGAGCCCGTCGGCCTCTCCCAGGATCTCGGCGCGCACCGACTGGAGCTCGGTCCACAGCGCTTCGACGGGCCGAGGAAGCGACATGGCGACGAGTATACCTCCGTTCCTCGCGCGGACGGCGCGTGCTACAGTCCTCCCGTCGTGGCGGATCGCCGGCACCTGGCGCGCACCCCGTGGCGAAGGCTCACCACTCGGTCCGTCTACGAGAATCGCTGGATCCGCGTCCGCGAGGATCAGGTCGCGCTTCCCGACGGACGGACGACGATCTACGGCGTCGTGGAGTGCGCCGGCTGCGTCGGCGTGCTGCCGTTCCTCGACGCGAACACGGTCGTCCTGGTCGGGCAATACCGCTACGTCGCCGGCGGCTTCTTCTGGGAGATGCCGACGGGAGCGATGAAGCCGGGAGAGAGCGAGGAGGCGGCGGTTCAGCGCGAGCTGGCGGAGGAGGCGGGGTACGAGGCGGCCCGGCTCGTGAAGCTCTGCGCGTACCACACCTCGAAGAGCGTCGTCGACGAGACCGCCAACATCTACCTCGCCGAAGGGCTGCGGGCGATCGAGCTCCCGCCCGATCCGACGGAGTTCATCGAGGTGCGCGCGTTCCCGTTCGAGGAGGTCGTGCGGATGGTCGAGCGCGACGAGATCAAGGACTCGATGACGATCGTCGCGGTCCTCCACGCGGCACGCCGCCGCTAGCAGGCAGACTGCCAATCCGCGCCGGCGGCCTACTTCGCGGAGGCCAACACCATCGGGCCCTGCGGCGTCGGCACGCCCGTCGAGGTCTCGAGCGTGACGGCGAAGACCTTCACGGGCTTGCCGCCCTCCACCGGATCGATGCGATGAGCGCCTCGCTTCGACGGGTCGACCTGGAAGAGTCCGGCGGGCCGGGGCGCTCCATCGCCGATCGTCCATATCTCGTACGCCATTCCCGGCGGCGCCGCCGGCAGATTGGCCACGAAGACGTAGCCTCCCTTGACCGGATGCCAGACGACCCGTCCGGTCGCCTCGGGGCTCGGCCCGAGCCCGCGCAGGGTGACGATCTGCGTCTGGGGATCGCGGAGCAGGTCGGCGGCGTTCGCGTACACGTCGGTCTGCTCGCGCAGCACGGCCATCTCGCGCTCCACCTTCGCTCGCAGCGCCGCCGACTCGCGCGCCATGACGCCCAGCTGCGCCTCGTAGCGCGCCGCGACGTAGGTGCCGATGAAGGCCGCGGCCGCGATCACGGCGGCGGCCGTCCCCACCGCCCAGACGAGCGGCCGCGGGCGGGCCGCGCCGCGCCGCGCCGGTGTCGTCGCCGCGAGGCGGCGCATGAGCTCTTCCTTGACCGCCGGCGGCGGGACCATGGGCGGCCCCGAGCGCGCCAGCGCCGCGAGCGCCTCGGCCGATTCGCGCAGGATCGCCTCGCAGACGTCGCATCCGTCGGCCAGATGGCGTTCGAAGTCGGCGCGCTCCTGGCCGTCGAGCGCGCCGACCGCATACGTCGCCGCGAGCGTGTCGTACGGTTCGTGGGTCATGCGCTCGTCTTCACCACCGCGCGGAGACGCTCGAGGGCGAGTCGGATCCGCGTCTTCACGGTGCCGAGCGGCTGCTTGAGTCGCTCGGCGATCTCCGTCTGGGTGAGCCCCGCATAGTACGCGAGCTCGATGACTTCCCGCTGGACGTCGGGCAGCCGGTCCAGCGCACTCATGACCGTCCCGCGATCGGCGGCGCGCTCGGCGGCGTCGGGCGCCGACTCGTGGGGGGCCGCGAGGCCCTCGTCCAGCGGCGCCACGAACGTGTCGCCTCGCCGGCGGGTCGCCCGGATGCGATCGAGCGCGCGCGTACGCGCCCGCGTGACATCCAGGCTTCGGGGCTCCCTCGCGCCGCGTCGTAGGCGGGGGCGTCCCGCCAGGCTTCCCAGAACACCTCCTGCAGGACGTCGCTCATCGGCGCGCTCGCGGACGATTCTCAGTATCAGCGGAAACACCACGGGCGCGTAGCGATCGTAGAAGACGGCGAAGGCCTCCCGGTCGCCGGCAGCCATCTGCCTGACGAGATCCGCGCCGATCGTCGCCATCCCCGCCTTTCACTACCATGACTACGGTCGAGGTCCAACTCTGGATCGCCGCCCCCGCGGACATCGGCGCCGAGATGCTATTCTTGGCGGCGTGAAATGGCTGCCTGAAACGAAGGCATTCGACGAAGCGTTCGACCGCAACGGAGCGGCGCGCCAGCACTACCGGCCCCTGGTCTCGATTCTGGAGAGCTTCACCCAGGGCGAGATCGAGCGACGCGAGCGCCTGCAGAAGCTCTCGCTGATGGACCAGGGCATCACGTTCGCGGTGTACGGCGAGAAGGAAGGGACCGAGCGGATCTTCCCGTTCGATTTCGTGCCCCGCGTGATCCCCTCGCGCGAGTGGGAGCGCCTGCAGGCCGGACTCGTCCAGCGGGTCACCGCGCTGAACCTCTTCATCCTCGACGTGTATCAGGGGCAGAAGTGCCTCAAAGACCGCGTCATGCCCCCCGACATCGTCCTCTCGCGCAAGGAGTACAAGCGCGAGCTGCTGAACGTGATTCCCCCGCGCCGGATCTTCACCCACGTCGTCGGCACCGACATCATCCGGAACGCGGCCGGCGAGTACCTGGTGCTCGAGGACAACTGCCGCTGCCCCTCGGGCGTGTCCTACGTGCTCGAGAACCGCAATACGCTCAATCGCGTCTTCCCGGAATTCTTCAAGTACTATCCGGTCCGGCCCATCAAGGACTATCCGACCCTCCTCCTGGACACCCTGCTCCACGCCGCGCCCCGGTTCAGCGAGAAGCCGGTCGTCGTCATCCTGACGCCCGGCATGGCGAACTCCGCCTACTTCGAGCACTCGTTCCTGGCGCGCGAGATGGGGGTGGTCCTCGTCGAGGGCCGCGATCTGATCGTCGAGGACAATTACGTCTACATGCGGACGACGCAGGGCAAGAAGAAGGTCGACGTGATCTACCGGCGGGTCGACGACGACTTCCTCGACCCGCTGACGTTCCGGCGCGACAGCCTCGTCGGCGTCCCCGGCCTCATGAATGTCTATCGCGAGGGCAACGTCGGCCTCGCCAACGCCCCCGGCGCCGGCGTCGCCGACGACAAGTCCGTGTACGCGTTCATGCCGGAGCTGATCCGTTACTACCTCGGTGAGGAGGCGCTCCTGGCGCAGGTGCCGACCTATCTCGGGGCGCGCGCGCCGGACCTCGCCTACATCCTGGACCACGCGCACGAGCTCGTGATCAAGACCACGGGCGACTCCGGCGGCTACGGGATGCTGATGGGCCCGTTCGCGGCCAAGAAGGAGATGGAGACCTATCTCGGGCAGGTGAAGAAGAATCCCGCGAACTACATCGCCCAGCCGCTCGTCGAGCTGTCGGCGCACCCGACGTACGTCGACGGGAAGTTCGAGGCCCGCCGCATCGACCTCAGACCGTTCATCCTCTACGGCGACTCCGTCCGCGTGCTGCCGGGCGGCCTGACGCGCGTGGCGCTGCGGCCGGGCTCGTACGTGGTCAACTCCTCGCAGGGCGGCGGCAGCAAGGACACCTGGGTCCTGGCCGAGAAGCCCACCTGATGCTCTCGCGCGTCGCGGACTCGCTCTACTGGATGGGCCGCTACCTCGAGCGCGCCGAGAACATCACCCGGCTCCTACTGGTCACCGAGGATTTCTCGACCGAGACGCAGGGGCTGGCGGAGGATCTGGCGCAGACCGCGTGGAAGGACATGCTCGCCATCTTTCCCTCGGCGCAGCTGACGCGCGAGATCACGCCGTTCGCGCCGCTGTCGGTGCCCTACCTGCACGCCTTCTTCACCGACCAGGCCAACGGCTACTCGATCAACTTTTCGATCCGGAAGGCGCGCGAGAACGCGCGGTCTGTTCGCGAAGCCCTCACCCTCGAGGTCTTCCTGGCGCTGAACGAGGTGTTCCGCGCGGTGGAGGCGTACGAGCGCAAGGGCATGCCCGATCTCCCGGCGTTCCGCGACGCGCTCGGGGCGATCCACAAGGGGATCTTCACGGTCGTCGGTGCGATCGAGCACACCTCGACCCACGACGAGGGCTGGCGCTTCCTGAAGCTCGGCGAGTCGCTCGAGCGTAGCTATCGCTCGGCCCTCGTGCTGCGCACCCGGCTCCCCGCCCTGCTGGGCGCCGAGGCGCGCGGCGACGCGCCGCTCTACTACACGCAGTGGCGGACCCTGCTGCGCGGCCTGTCGTCGCTGGAGAACTACCGGCGGGTCTACGGCGCGCGCCTCGAGCCCAACCTGGTCATCGGCTTCCTGCTCTTCGACGCGGACTCGCCGCGCTCGCTGCGCTACGGCGCCTCCAGCGTCCGGGACTATCTGGGGGCGATCTCGGGACCCGGCGAGCTCACCGCGCCGGGGCGGATCATCGGACGGCTCCACGCCGATCTCCGCTACGACGACGAGGCGCAGATGCGCCGGGGCGACTTCGTGGGCCTCCTCGACCGGGTGGTCGGCGAGCTGGCGAAGACCCACGACGCGATCGCGACGCAGTACTTCGTGACCTGATGCACCTACAGGTAGAGCACCGCTTCGCGTTCGAGTACGACACCTTCATCAGCGAGTCGTTCCTCGAGCTCCGCGTGCAGCCCAAGACGACGCCGCAGCAGGCGGTCGCCTCGTTCGAGCTGGCGGTCGGCCCGCCGACCAGCGTCCACCGCTATCGCGACTGGAACGACAACCTCACGCACCACTTCACGATCACGAAATTCCACGACCGCATCGCGGTGGCGGCGCGCTCGCTCGTCGAGACGCGCGTGTGGAGCGTGGCGATCGGCTCCCTCACCGAGCGGCCCGCCGACGCGCCCTCCTACGTGCTGCGCGATTTTCTCGAGTTCGGCGGACCAGTGGAGCTCACGCCCGCGCTGCGCGCCGCGCACCGGGCCATCGGCCTGGCGCCGACCGCGGCGATCGGCGAGCAGGTGCTGGCGCTCGGGAGCTACATCCACGAGCACTTCGAGTACCGGAAGAACGTCACCGCCTACGACTCGACGACCGAGGATTTCCTGAAGATCGGCGGCGGCGTATGCCAGGACTTCGCCCACCTGATGCTCGGCCTGCTGCGGCTCCGCCAGATCCCCTGCCGTTACGTGAGCGGCTACCTGCACGTCGAGCGCAAGAAGCGCGAGCCTTCGCAGAGTCACGCCTGGGTCGAGTTCCACGCACCGGCGGCGGGCTGGGTTTCCTACGACCCGACTCACAACCGGCCGGTGGACGAGCGTTACGTCGTCGTCGGTCACGGCCGCCACTACGACGACGTGCCGCCCAACAAGGGGATCTTCCGCGGCATCGCCCAGGAGACGCTGAAGGCCGAGGTCGTGACGGAGGTCGTGCCGGGCAAGGTCGTCTCGACGCTCCGTGAAGAGATCACCCACATCGATCTGCCGGTGTTCCGCGAGATCCCCGCGCGCCCTCCGGATCGGCTCGTCACCAACGTCGCCGACGTCACGACCCAACAGCAGCAGCAATAGCAGGACCGGCAACCGCCGCAGCCGGCTCTCGACCAGCCGGTTACGCGACCTGGCCCTGAATGCGGCGCCTGAGCTCGAGGGGCGCCCGCACCCGGTGGAAGATCTCGCGCACGCCCCCCGTCCCGCTGAGCGTGATCGTGCCGTAGCCGAGCAGTCGGCCGCCCAGGGTCTGGTCGACCGACAGCGCCTCGACCTGGCGCAGCAGCAGCTCGAGCGTGCGGCGTCGGACGAAGCCGACCTTCACGATCATGCGCTTGTTGGTGACGCCGAGCTCGGTGGTCTGGTGAGCGATGAACGGCGGGATCAGCATCGAGGCACCCACGAGCAGGACGGCGGCGCCCGCGAGTGGCACCGTGTGGAAGGCGATGAGCACCGCCGCGCCCGCGATCAGCACGAGCGCGGCGCGCGCGAAGATGATCCAGTGCAGCCGGGTCCGGTAGACGACGTGCTCGTCGGGGAGCAGCGTCTCGTCGATGTAGCTCACGACCCTCGCTTGGAGGGGGCGGGCACCCCGACGGCCCACAGATAGCCGTCGGGGTCTTCCACCATGACTTCGCGCCAGCCATGCCCCTTGGTCGTGGCCGGCTGCACCACGGTGGCGCCGTGCTCGCGCGCCCGTCGCTCGACCTCGTCGGGGTCGATGCCGAACACGCGCAGCTCGGCGCCGAGACCGCGGCGCTCGCCGCGGGTGAGCGGCGCGTACCAGGGATGCTTGTCGTACGTGTGATCGGCGTGGAGCATCATCTCGACACCGCCCACGGTGATGGCCGCGAAGTCGGGGTCGGCGTAGTGGATCGTCGCGCCGAGGACCGGCGTGAGAAACCCGACGGCGCGCTGCACGTCGCGGACGACCAGGTTCACCGTGAACGGAGGCAGCTCGCGCCCGTAGCGGTCCGCCGGCTTCCAGGGATCGCCGGTCCGCCGCTTCAACGCGCCGGTCCGCCCGGCCGCGCGAACACCGACCGAGCGGGTGACTGCTGGCGAGGCTGTCTGACCGTCATCGACAGCTCGTAATTCAGGACCTCGACCGGATTGGGGTTGAAGATCGCGACCCAGACGCCGAAGTTGTCGCGGCCGAGATGCGGGATCGTCGCTCCGGCGGTCGGGAGCAGCTTGGGATCCGAGCGCCCGCTGAGGCTGTCGCGGACGCTCAGATACCAGGCGCGGTCCGAGGGCGCGCCGTCCGACGTCAGCCGGAGCTCGACGTCGCGCGGGGTCCTCAGCTTGCCGCTCTTGACGAAGAAGAAGCGGGTGGTCATGGGCTCCAGGGCGACGCGGAAGCGCCGCTCGGCGCCGCGCTCATGGAGGTCGGTCAGCTGAGCCGACTCTTCGTGCCCGTCGCCGATCGACCGCGTCGGCCGCGAGACCAGGGTCGTGGAGTCGTCGTGCTCGACGATTCCCGCGTCGGCCCACATGCCGGGCGTCGGCACGGCCACCTGGATGACGTCGCGCACGAACGACGCGTAGGTCTCGCGCAGCCGACCGTCGTCCACCAGGAGCTCGTAGAGCCGGCGGTCGAGCGCGCCCGAGTCGACCCCGACGTCGGCGACCGCGCGGCCGAAGACCGTGCGCATGAATCCGGGCGATACGTTCTCGACGTGCTCGAGGAGGAGGAAGTAGCCGCCCGCCAGCTGGCCGTCGTCGTGGTCCACGGCGGTGCGGATGTGGACGCTGAGGAGATACGGGAACCGGCCCATCTCCGCGCGGAGCGCGTGCGCCCAGGCGAGGCCCGACGGCTTCCACTGACTCCAGGCCGCGTATCCGGCCGCCCACCAGCGAACCACAGTGGCGCGCTGGTCGAGCGGCGGGGGCGCGAGCGCGACGGCCACCGAGCTGCGCGGCGGCGGTGCGGCCGGAGCGGGCTCCGGCTCTTTCGGGCGCTCGCGCACGGGCTCCGGCCGCACCGCCGCCGGTGCGGGTTTCTCGGCCATGGCGATGGAAAGGCGGCCGCGCGTGGCGGCGTTCACGAGCGTCCGTCCAAACTTGCGGGCGACCGCGGTGTCGAGCTGCGCCCAGCGCTCGTCGGTCAAGGTGTCGCGCTCGAGCATCAAGGTCAAGAGACTTTCGAACGGGTGGATGTCCTCCAGCACCCTTTCCGCGGTGACGCGCCCCTCGCTGCCGGCCCTGGAGAACTCCACGCGCAGCTTGCTGGCCTCCGCCTGGCACTCCAGGAGCGATGGGAACGCGGGATCGTCCATGTGCGTGATGCCGAGCACGCGGGTCAGCGCGCTGATGGCCCGCTGCACCGCCGTCTTCACCGCAGCGATCTCGGCCTCGCCGCCGGACGGCGCTCCCTCGCGCCCGAGCTGCTCGCCGAGACCCGTCGGATGCCAGACGACCTCGAAGAGCCGCTTGGGCTCCGGGAACCCTTTCAGGGGGTGGAGCCCGCGGTCGACGTACTCCACCACGCCGCCGCCGTCGGACTTTCTCAGCTCGATGCGGCCGGCGACGTAGCGGGTCGATTCCGCGACGAGGATCTGGCCCGGGCCCGCCGTGGCGCAGATGCGCGCGGCGAGATTGACGGTGCCGCCGATGTAGTCGCCGTCCTTCTGACGGATGGGCTCACCGGTGTTGATGCCGATGCCGATCGCGATTCTGGGACCGGCCCGGTCGCTGTTCTTTTCCGCGACGGACCGCTGGATGCCGATCGCGCACAAGATGGCGCCGCGCGTGGCCTTGAAGGCCACCATGAAGCTGTCGCCCTGGGTCTTGACGACGTCGCCGCCGTACGCCTCGATGTGGCTGCGGACGATGAAGTCCTGCTCGCGGACGAGCTGGTTGGCGACCTCGTCGCCGAGCTCCTCGGTGGTGTCGGTGAATCCCCGGATATCGCTGAAGAAAATGGTGATCGTGTCGGGTACCGACACGTCGGGGGTAGCCCGCGGACCGTTTTCCTCGCCCTGCGCGTTCTCGTTCATTCCGGCGGTGCTTCAGGTGGCACTAAAAATAGTAGCCGATGCGCGCGCAAAACTACGCGCCTTTCAAAACGGCTTTTGGCGGCGCTATCTTCTGACGACGCGCCGTGCCTTGAGATCGAACCGCGGCAGGCTCCGAGCGGGCACCGCCGCGACTTCCAGGCGGATTCCCAGGGTGGCCCGGAGGGCTTCTCGCACCGGCGACACGCCGGAGACGTCGTCGAGCTCGACCAGGACACGGACCTCGTCGAGCTCGCCGTCCTTGAACACCTCGATCTGGAACTCTTCGATCGCGGCAAAACGCCGGACGACGCCCTCGATCGCCGCCGGGAATACGTTGACTCCGCGGACGATGAGCATGTCGTCGAGGCGGCCGAGGATCCCGCCTTCCAGGCGCCTGAAGGTGCGCCCGCACGGGCACGCTTCCTCGGCCAGGCGGACGCGATCGCCGGTCCGGTAGCGGATCGCGGGCGACCCAACCCGGCCGAGGTTCGTCAGGACCAGCTCGCCGTCCGTCGCCGGCTCGGACGTCACCGGATCGATCACCTCGAGGATGAACTCGGCCTCGTTCACGTGGAGACCGGCCTGCTCGGAGCACTCGTAGCCGTACGCGCCCATCTCCGTCATGCCGCCGTGGTCGAACGTCCGGGCGTTCCACCCGGCTTCGATACGCGCTCGGACCGCCGGGATTCCGGCTCCGGGCTCGCCGGCGTGAACCGTCGTACGGACGGGCAGCTTCGCCAGGTCGACGCCGCGCTCGCGGGCGACCTCGACGAGGTGGAGGGCATAGGAGGGCGTGCAGACGAGCACCGTCGCGCCGAGGGCCTCCATCCACGCCAGCCGCGTCGGCGAGTCCTGGCCCCCCCCGGGGATCACCAGGGCGCCGAGCGCGCGGGCCCCCTCGAACCCCGCCCAGAATCCGATGAACAGCCCGAACGAGAACGGAAAGAAGATGCGGTCGGTCGGGCCCACGCCCGCCCCCCGCAGCACGAAGCCCCAGCAGCGCGACCACCAGTCCCACGATTCCTGAGTGTCGAGCCAGCGGAGCGGCGCGCCGCTCGTCCCCGACGTCTGGTGCACGCGCACGTAGCGCTCGAGGGGATAGGTCAGATTGGTGCCGAACGGCGGATGCGCGGCCTGATCGGCGACCAACTCCGATTTGTTCGTGAGCGGAAGCCGGCGGAAGTCGAGCCAGTCGCGCAGATCGTCGACCGACGCGATGCCGGCCCCGCGCCATTTCCTCGCGACGAACCGATTGCTCGCCAGGAGCTCTCGCGCCATCGCGCGAAAGCGGCGCCACTGATGCTCGCGAAGCCGATCGGGATGGAGCGTCTCGAGTCTGGGAGCGAACACCGTCGGAGAGGCCCGGGCCTCAGGCCCGCAGCTTGAATCGCTGGATCTTGCCGGTGGCCGTCTTCGGGAGATCGGTGACGAACTCGATCCAGCGCGGGTACTTGTACGGGGCGATCTTGTCCTTCACGAAGAGCTTGAGCTCGTCGGCGAGCTTGTCGCCAGCGGCCGCCGGGTCCTTCAGCACGACGTAGGCGTGCGGCTTGACGAGCCGATCGGTGTCCTCGCGTCCGACCACTGCCGCCTCGAGCACCGCGTCGTGCCGGATCAGAGTCCCCTCGACCTCGACCGGCGAGACCCAGATGCCGCCCACCTTCAGCATGTCGTCGGAGCGGCCGCAGTACCAGTAGTAGCCGTCCTCGTCCTGGTAGTACTTGTCGCCGGTCTGGATCCACTGACCGAAGAGCGTCTCCTTGGTCTTCTCGTGCTTGTTCCAGTAGTACGCCATCGTCGAGTCGCCCTTGACGCGGATGTTGCCGATCTCGCCCCGCGGGACCGGACGGCCCTCGTCGTCCACGATGGCGAGCTCGTAGCCGGGCACCGCCACGCCGGTCGAGCCCGGGCGCGTGTGGCCGGGACGGTTCGAGATGAAGATGTAGCCGATTTCCGTGGTACCGATGCCGTCGACGATCTCGACGCCGAAGCGATCTCGCCAGCGGTTGTAGAGCTCCGCCGGGAGCGCCTCGCCGGCCGACACGCACAGGCGCAAGGACGAGGCGTCGAAGCGCTTCTCGGCGTCCTTCACCGCGAGCATCGAGGCGAAGAGCGTCGGAATCCCGAAGAAGAGCGTCGGGCGGTAACGCGTGACGGCCTCGAACACCCCTTCGGGCGTCGGGCGCTGGGGATAGAGCATCGCCTGCGCGCCGACGCTCATCGGCAGGAAGCCGGTGGCGCCGAGCCCGTAGGCGAAGAAGAGCTTCGCCGCCGAGAAGACGCGATCGCTCGGGCGGATCCCGAGCACCTGCTTGCCGTAGGTCTCGCAGCACATCACCATGTCGTGCTGTAGATGCACCGCGCCCTTGGGAAAGCCCGTCGAGCCCGACGAGTATTGCCAGTACGCCGGGTCGTCGCGCGAGGTCTCCGCCGCCGCCAAGGTCGACGACGCCCGCGCGATCCAATCCTCATAGGCCAGGTACCGTCCGGGCGCGCCGCCGGCGACGAGCACGTGCTTCAGGTACTTGGCCTCGGCGAGCGCGGGGCCCGCCTCGGCGAGCAGCGCCGCCGACACGACGGCCACCTTGGCGCGGCTGTCGTTCAGGAAGTAGAGATAGTCGGCGGTGCGCATCAGCGTGTTGGTCGGGATCGGGACCGCGCCGATCTTGATGGCGCCCCAGAAGGTGCCGATGAACTCGGGCGTATCGAGGCAGAGCACGAGCACGCGGTTCTCGGGCTCGACGCCGAGCTCGAGCAGCGCGTTGCCGGTGCGGTTGACCAGCTCGAGGACGTCGCCGTAATTGAGCGTGCGGCCTTCGTAGCTGAAGGCCGACACGGCCCCGCGCCCCTCGGCCACGTTGCGGTCGACGAACCACGTCGCGGCGTTGAACTGCGCGGGGAGCAGCTCGGACGCGTACATGGCTACGCCAGGCGCACGTACTCGAAGCCGACGGGCCGGCCATTGACGCCGCGGGCCGGCGGCGCGATCCAATTGGCGAAGCGGCCGATCACGGTCACCGGCTGCATCAGGCTCTCGAGGTAGGCCTGATCCGCCTCGGTCGGAAGCCACTCGTGCTTGCGCGCGTCCCACTCGGCCTCGCTGAGCACGCGGCCGTCCGGCGCCACCTTGACCTCGGCGAAGAGTCCGATCGCGCGATGGAAGCCGCGGTGCGGGAGCCGCAGCTCCGCATCGATCCCGTGCTTCTTGATGATCTGGTTCCAGCGGTCCAGCCCGCGCTGGCAGTCGGCGATGTAGTCGTCGCGCAGCCGCTCGTTGAGCGAGGGCAGCGCCGGGGCCTCGCGGATCGTGATCCGGTCGCCGTCGAGCTCGTTGACCGAGTGCGTGCTGTCCTTGAGCCGATGGTCGTCGCGCTTCTTGCCTTCCTCGAAGCGCCCCTTGAGCCCCATCGTGTAGAAGTTCGCCGCGTTGGTCGAGATCTCGGACCCGAACAGGTCGAGCGACACCGAGTAGTGGAAGTTGATGTAGCGCTGCAGGGTGGCCAGGTCGATGCCGCCCAGCCGGCGGACCTCGTCGGTCTTGCCCTCGCGCATCAGCTCGCACGTGCGCTGCACGACCCGTCCGATGCCCGTCTCGCCGACGAAGAGATGATGCGCCTCCTCGGTGAGCATGAACCGGCACGTCCGCGAGAGCGGATCGAACCCGCTCTCCGCGAGGCTCGCGAGCTGGTACTTGCCGTCGCGGTCGGTGAAGTACGTGAACATCAGGTACGAGAGCCAGTCCGGCGTCCTCTCGTTGAAGGCGCCGAGGATGCGCGGCTTGTCCCGATCGCCCGAGCGCCGCTGCAAGAGCGCCTCGGACTCCTCGCGTCCGTCGCGGCCGAAGTAGGCGTCGAGCAGGTAGACCATCGCCCAGAGGTGGCGGCCTTCCTCGACGTTGATCTGGAACAGATTGCGCAGGTCGTAGAGCGAGGGGCAGGTGCGCCCGAGGTGGCGCTGCTGCTCGACCGAGGCCGGCTCGGTATCCCCCTGCGTGACGATGAGCCGGCGCAGCACGCCGCGATACTCGCCCGGGACGTCCTGCCAGGCGGGCGCACCCATGTGGTCGCCGAAGCCGATCGTCCGGCCGGCCTCGGGCTCGGCGAGGAACAACCCCCATCGATACTCCGGCATCTTGACGTAGTCGAACTGCGCCCAGCCCTGCGCGTCGACGCTCACGGCGGTCCGGAGGTAGACGTCCCTGGCCTGGAAGCCGTCCGGGCCCATCTGCATCCACCAGTCGAGGAACTTCGGATGCCACTCCTCGAGCGCGCGCTGGAGCCGACGGTTGTCGGCGAGGCTCACGTTGTTGGGGATGCGCTCGCTGTAGTCGATGCCGGCCATCACACTCTCCTGCGGTCGAACTCGCTGCGCCGACCGGTTCCGTACACCTCGAGCGCGCCCTTGGGCCCGACAGCGTTTCCGCGCTGGAAGATCCAGTTCTGCCAGGCCGTGAGGCGGCCGAAGATCTTGCTCTCGAGCGTCTCGGGCCCGCCGAACCGGAGCGAGGCCTCCATGCCGGTGAGCGCGTCGGGCGAGAACGCCGCGCGCTCCTCCATCGCGATGCGGACCTCGTCGTCCCAGTCGATGTCGTCGGGCGTGAAGGTGACGAGCCCCGTCTCCGCCGCCGCGGCGGCGTCCAGGTCCTCGCCGATCCGCGCGCGGAGCTTGTCGGTGCGCCCGGGCTCGGCGAGGAAGCGGCTTGCCAGGCGTGTGAGCCCGTTGACCATCGGATAGGCGCCGAAGTTCATCTCGGAGAGCCTGATCGTCGCCGCCGGCTCCTTGCCGTCGGGCCGGGTACCGTCCAGCATGTAGGACCGGTCGGCGGCGAGCACGAGCTCCAGCAGGGTCCCGACGAAGCAGGAGCCGGGCTCGACGAGCGCGAACACCGACCGCGACGAAACCTCGACCCGCTTGAACGTGCGCTTGAGGTAGAGCCGGATCTCGCGCACGAGCCAGTCGTCGCGATGCGCCGCGAGCTGGCGGTCGTACGCCTCGACCAGATCGGCGCGGCCGGACGTCGTGAACACCCAGAGGCCGATCTCGTCCTCGTTGGTACGCAGGTGGAGGATGAGATCGTCGAGCTCGCGGGCCAGCGCCAGCGGCCAGAAGCCGCACCCGGCCTCGCGGATCGACGCGGCGTCCGCCGGGGGCGGCGTGCTCGGCCCAGCGATGGTGATCTCGGCGAGGCCCCCGGCCCGGTCGATGTCGCACGCGACGTGGCCGTAGCGGATCCGATCGCCGTCGACCGAGCGCTCGAGCGGAACGAGCGCGATGCCCCGGACCCCGGCGGGTCGGTCGGTGCGCGCGGCCAGTTCGGCGGCGCGGCGCTTCACGACCTCGTCGAGCTTCGAGCGCGGGGCGATCTCGTCGACCAGCCCCCATTCGACCGCGCGTGCGCCCTTGATCCCCTCCTCGACCGTGCAGAAGAAGTCGGCGCGATCGCGGCGGACCCGGCGCTTGTCGACCAGGCGCGTGAGCCCGCCGGTGCCCGGAAGCACCGCGAGCAGCGGAACCTCCGGGAGCGAAACCGCCGTATTGCCGTCATCGGCCATCACGATCCAGTCCGTGGCCAGCGCGAGCTCGTAGCCGCCGCCCGCGCACGCGCCGTTGACGGCGCAGAGGTAGAACTGGCGCGACTCCCCCGTCGCCTCCTCGATCGCGTTGCGCGTCTCGTTGGTGAACTTGCAGAAGTTCACCTTCCAGCCGTGGGCCGACTGCGAGAGCATGCGGATGTTGGCCCCGGCGCAGAACACGCGCTCCTTGCCGGACGTGAGGACGACCGCGCCCACTTCCGGGTGCTCGAAGCGCAGGCGCTGGATCGCGTCGTAGAGCTCGACGTCGACGCCGAGATCGTAGGAGTTGAGCTTCAGCTCGTAGCCCGGCGAGAGCCCTCCGTCTTCCTTGACGTCCATCGCGAGCGTGGCCACCGGGCCGTCGAACGCGAGCTTCCAGTGCCGGTACTGCGAGGGCTCCGTCCTGAAGTCGACTCGGATCCGATCCGCGCTGTCCGCCATCGGCGTTAGCCCAGAATGACCCAGAGCGCCTGGGCCTGCTTGCCGCCGAGGTTCTCCCAGCCGTGGGCCACGCCGCCGTCGAGGAGCGCGCTGTCGCCCGCCTCGAGCAGGTGGCGATCGCCGTCGTAGTGGAGCGCGACCTTGCCCTCCAGCACGTAGAAGAGCTTCAGCTGGCCCGGCTTGATGATGACTTTCTCGGTCGTGAAGCCGCGCGACCTGGGGCCGAGCGTCGACACCACCGCGCGGATCTTGCCCTGGAAGAGGCCGGCGCCGAGGACCGCCCATCGCTCCGAGGAGCCGTCGAACGACACGACCGGGTAGTCGCGCTTGTGCGAGATGACGATGCTGCCCGCCGGCTTGCCGTCGAAGAGCGCCGCGATCGGCACGCCGAAGGCGGCGGCGATCTTGCCCAGCGTGTGGAGCGAGGGCGAGAGGCGGCCGGATTCGATCTGCGACACCATGCTGGGCGTCAGTCCCGCCTTCTCCGCGAGCTGGCGCTGCTGCAGCTCCCGCTCGCCACGCAGGCGCTTGATGCGCTCGCCGAGTGCGGTCACGCGACCTCCTCCGACGTCGCTCCGGAGTCACCGAGCCCGCAGACCGCGGCGACCGCCCGCGCGACGAAGACCCGGGTGACCTTCTTGCGGTAGGGATGGCTGAAGTCGGTGTTGTCGAGTGGCTTCGCGGGGCCCGCCGCAAGGTCGGCGACGTGCGCGATCAGGTCGGGAGTCACGCGCTGGCCGACCAGCGCGGCGGCTGCCTTCTCCGACGGACGGGGCTGCGAGGCAACCGCGCCGAGCACGATGCGAGCGTCGCGGACCACGTCGCCCTCCATCCTGGCCGCCACCGCCACCCCCAGCACCGGGAAATCGAACGAGCCGCGCCGCCGCAGCTTGAGGTACGCCGAGCGCCAGCCCTCGACGGCGGCAGGGAGCTGGACGTCGGCGACGATCTCGTCGGGACGCTTGGCGAGGTACTCGATGCCGTCGTCCTGGTAGAGCGCGGCCATCGGGATCGTGCGCTCGCCCTCCGCGCTCACGAGACGAAGCTTCGCGCCGAGCGCCCAGAGCACGGGCGCGGTGTCCGACGAGGACACGGCCCAGCACCGGGAGCTCCCGGGCGCCACCAGACAGATGTCGCCGTCTTTCTTCATGCAGAAGCCGATCGCTTTACGCCATTCGTAGGACTGATTGTAATAGTTGCATCGGGTGTCCACACAGACGTTGCCCCCGATAGTACCCATGTTCCGGAGCTGAGGCGAGGACACCAGTCCGGCGGCCGTCGCGAGCGCGGGAAAATCGCGCACGATGTCGCGATGCGCGGCGACCGCCGAGAGCGTGGTGGCGGCGCCGATCGTGACGCCGCCGGCCGCCGAGCCCCGGATGCCGCGCAGCTCGCGGATCCCGCGGAGCCCGACGAGCACCTTGGGCTCGAACTGCCGCCGCTTCATGTTCGGGTAGAGGTCGGTCCCGCCGGCGACCAGCATCGCCTCGCGCCCGTGCTCGGCCACGAGCCGCGCGGCGGCGTCGATCGTGCTCGGCGCGAGGTAGGTGAACGCGGGCAGCCGGATCACGAGGAGAAAGGCCTCGACACGACGGCGTCGGCCGGCTCGCCGAAGGCCGATTCGACCACCAGCGGAACCTTGAACGTGAGCAGCGGCAGCCGCTCGGGCCCGACCCGCGCCGGTTTGCCCGCCCGCTTGAGGTCGAGCGCTTTCAAGATTTTGTCCGGCGTGATCGGCACCTCGTCGATGCGGATCCCGAGCGCGTGGTGGATCGCGTTCGCGATCGCCGGGATCACCGGCAGGAGCGGCCCCTGCCCCGCCTCCTTGGCGCCGAAAGGCCCCTCCGGGTCGTCGGTCTCGACGAGGATCGTGTGGATGTCCGGCGTCTCGAGCGTGGTCGGGCTCTTGTAGTCGAGCATCGACGGGAGCTTGTGCAGAGTCTTCCTGAAGACCTGCTCCTCCATCAAGGCCTCGCCGATCCCCATGTACACCGAGCCCTCGACCTGGCCCTCGACCAGCAGCGGGTTCAGCGCCCGTCCGATGTCGTGAGCGATCCACACGTGCTCGAGCTCGACGGCGCCGGTGTCCTCGTCGACGGTCAGCTCGACCACGCACGCCGAATACGAGTAGCAGGGCGACGGGCCGACGCCCCCGCCCTTGTATTTGCCCGCGCGCTTGGGCGGCGCGTACGAGCCGGGAAACGCGAGGACGCCGTGCAGCGCCTCGCCGAGCTCGACAGCCCGCGCGAACGACACCGCCTTGTCCCAGTCGTCGGGCACACCGACCTTGCGCTCGCGCGCCACGAGCGACGCCGGGCTCACCTCGAGCTTCCGCGCGACCGCCGCGAAGATAGCGTCGCGGAGCCGCTCGGCCGCCTGGATCGCCGCCATCCCGCACATGAGCGTCACGCGCGAGGAGTACGAGCCGAGATCGACGGGCGCCAGGCTCGTGTCGGCTGGGTGCATGTGGACGTCCTTGGGCTCGATGCCGAGCACCTCAGCGGTCAGATAGGCGAGGATCGAATCGGATCCCTGACCGATGTCAGTGGCGCCGCAGAGCACGGTGACGCCGCCGCCGCGATCAGCCCGGGCGAGCACTCCGGAGTGGGGCATGTCGTTCCAGTAGATCGCCGTGCCGGCGCCGGTGAGATAGGCCGAACAGGCGAGGCCCAGGCCCCGCTTCTTCGGCGAGCGGCGCGCCGCCGGCCCGGCCGAGACGCGCAAGCGCGCGCGCTTGTCGCGCCAGCCCGAGGCTTCGACGGCCTTGTCGATGCACTCACCGAGCCCGATGGTGGTCACGGTCAGGTGGTTCGCCGTCTTCGTGAACGGCTCGGCGACGATCCGCCGACGCATGTCGGCCGGGTCGAGGCCGAGCTGCTCGGCAGCCTTGTCGAGCTGACATTCGAGGGCGAAGCGCGGCTGGACCGTGCCGTGGCCGCGCTTGGGTCCGCACGGCGGCTTGTTGGTGAAGATGCGCGCGCCCTCGAACTTGTAGACCGGGATCTTGTAGGTGACGGGATTGATCACGCCCGTGTAGAAGGTGGACGCGACGCCGTAGGAGCCGTACGCGCCGCCGTCGAGCCAGGTCCGGAGGTGGCAGCCGGTGATGTCGCCCTGCTTCGTGAAGCCGGTCTTGATCCACATGAGGACGGGATGGCGGCCGCGGTGCGTGTAGAACACCTCCTCGCGGGTGAGCGTGATCTTCACCGGCCGGCCCGTCAGCCTCGAGAGCTGGCAGGCCACGATCTCGTGCGAGAAGGGATCGGTCTTGCCGCCGAAGCCCCCGCCGACCGGCGTGGCGATCACGCGGATGTGGGCGGCCGGCGTCTCGAGGACCTTCGCGAGCACCCGGTGCACGTAGTGCGGCGTCTGCGTCGAGGACCAGAGTGTCAGCTTGCCGTCGGAGGCCCAGTGGGCGACGGCGGCGTGCTGCTCCATCGGCAGGTGATTGCTGCCCTCGAAGAAGAAGACGTCCTCGCGGACCAGGTGGGCGGCGTCGAAGGCCGCGTCGACGTCGCCGAACTGGAGCGCGACGTTCTTGTGGACGTTCGGACCGTCGCCGTACTCGTGGATCCGGGTCTCGGGATGGGCGAGCGAGTCGAAGATCGACATGAGGGCGACAAGCGGCTCGTAGTCGACCTCGATCAGCCGGCACGCCTGCTCGGCCGTCTCCTCGTCCACGGCCGCGACGGCGGCGACCGGATCGCCGACCATGCGGACCTTCTCGGCGCAGAGGGCCTCCTCATCCTGCGAGACGGGCAAGATGCCGAACTTCACCCGCGGCAAGTCAGCGGCCGTGACCACCGCGAGGACGCCGGGGAGCGCGCGGGCGCGCGAGGTGTCGATCGACCGGATGCGGGCGTGGGCGTGAGCGCTCCGGAGCAGCTTGGCGTACGCCATGCGCGGCAGGAACAGATCGTCCGCGTACTTGGTCTCGCCGACGACCTTCGCCCACGCGTCGACCTTCGGGAGCGGCCGGCCGATGACCGCGAACGCGTTCTTGGTCATGTACGGGCCTCCTGACGACCCATCCTCAGGGCCGCCAGCTCGACGGCGTCGAGGATCTTCGTGTAGCCGGTGCAGCGGCAGAGGTTCCCGGCGAGCGCTTCCCTGACTTCCTCTCGGGTGGGGCTCGGCCGCTCGGCGAGGAGCGCCATCGCCGTGAGGAGGATTCCGGGCGTGCAGTACCCGCACTGGGCGGCGCCGAGCTCGACGAAGGCTTGCTGGAGCGGATGCAGTCGTCCGCCCTCGGCCATCCCCTCCACCGTCGTGATGTGGGCTCCCTCGATCTCGACCGGGAGGGCCAGGCACGAGAGCACGGGCTCGCCGTCCACGAGCACGGTGCACGTTCCGCACTCGCCGAGCTCGCACCCGTGCTTGGTGCCGGTGAGCCCCAGATCCTCACGGAGCACCTCGAGCAAGGTCTTGTGGACCGGCACGAGCGCCTCGCGGGACTCGCCGTTGACGTTCAGCGCGACGCGAACCTTCATCGGAGCTCCACCGGCGTGCGGCTGATTTACCAGGGCTTAAGGACAGTTTAAAAATACTGAATCGCCCGAATCCGTGTCAAGTGCGAAACCTTGGGCCTCGAAACCGCGGGCGGCTAAGATACCCCCGTGCCATTCGCTCGGACCGACGACCGGGTGCGGCTCTACTACGAGGAGCACGGGAGGCGGGGCACCCCTCTGGTGCTCGCCTACGGCATCGGCGGCAACGCCGACATGTGGGACGTGAACCGGGACGCGCTCGCCGCCCGCCACCGGCTCGTGCTCTGGGAGCCGCGCGGCCACGCTCGGTCCGACAGCCCCGGGGACCCGGTCCGATACTCGTTCCAGCGCTGGGCGCGGGACCTCGAGGCGGTACTCGACCACCTGGGAATCCGCAAGGCGCACGTGGGCGGCCTCTCCCTGGGCGCGGGCATCGCGACCCGCTTCGCTCTGCGGTTTCCCTTGCGCGTCAGGTCGCTGATCGTGACGAACTCGTCCTCGGCCGCCGGGCTGCCGCTCTCGGTCGAGAACCTCGTCATGCGCGCGCGCTCGATCGAGATCACCCTGACGAAAGGCATGGACGCCATGGCCGAGTTCGCGATGGCGGCCAACCCGAACCTCTCGGAGCGTCTGGCGATCGAGCCGGCCGCCCGCGAAGAGTTCTACGAGGAGTACCGCCGACTCTCACCCATCGGGTACGCGAATTCCCTCCGGGCCCTGCTCGCCATGGATCACATCACCGACCAGCTGCCGCGTCTGCGGATGCCGGTCCTGCTCATCGGCGGCGACCGCGACCCCTCGCTCGCACCGATGAAGGTGATGCACCGCAAAGTTCGTGGCTCGAAGCTGGCGGTCCTTTCGCCGGCGAGCCACTTCGGCAACCGCGACCAGCCCGAGGCCTGGAACCGGATCGTGCTCGATTTTCTGGCCCGGTGCGATCGGCGGACAAGGGGGTAGTCGCCGATGGATCACCCGCGCGTGCTCGTGGTGGACGATGATGCCGACGTCGGGGAGTTCCTGCGCGACGCGCTGAGCTCCTGGAGCTACGACGTCACCCGCGTGGCCAGCGGCCGGGAGGCCGTCGATCTGATCAGTCACCAGATCTTCGACGCCGCGCTGGTCGACATCTGGATGCCCGAGATGGACGGGTTGCAAGTCCTCGACGAGATGAAGCGTCACGACCCGGCGCTCGAGGTCGTGATGATGACCGGCAACCCGATGGTCGAGACCGCGGTCCAGGCCCTGAAGTCGGGCGCCTACGACTACCTCATCAAGCCCCTCAACCTGGACGAGCTACAACACCTCATGCAGCAGGTCCTCGAGAAGCGCTTCCTGAGCCGCGAGGTGCACTCGCTGCGCAACCGCCTCGCCGAGCACCTGGCGGTGAAAGACCTGGTGGGCAACGCGCCGGGAATGACGCGGGTCCGGGAGATCATCGCCAAGGTGTCGGATTCCGACTCGCCCGTTCTGATCGAGGGCGAGAGCGGCACCGGCAAGGAGTTGGTGGCCGCCGCGATCCACCGGCAGTCGGGCCGCAGCAAGGGGCCGTTCGTGCCGGTCAACTGCAGCGCGATCCCGGCCGACCTCATGGAATCGGAGTTCTTCGGCCACGTGAGGGGCGCCTTCTCGGGCGCGGTCGCCGACGCCCTCGGGCTCTTCCGCTCCGCCCACGGCGGCACGCTCTTCCTCGACGAGATCGCCGAGCTTTCCCCGGCGCTCCAGGCCAAGCTGCTGCGCGTCCTGCAGGAAAAGGAGATCCGGCCCGTCGGCTCGACCAAGACCCACTCGGTCAGCGTGCGGATGATCGCCGCCACCAACAAGAACCTCGAAGCGGTCGTGCAGAGCGGGGCCTTTCGCCAGGACCTCTTCTATCGGCTCAATGTCGTCCGCATCGTGGTCCCGCCGCTCCGCGAGCGCAAGAGCGACATCCCCGTCCTGCTCAGGTATTTCCTCCGGCGGTTCAACGAGCGCTTCCGGCGCGACGTCAAGGGCATCGCGCCCGACGCGATGGCGGCCCTGACGGCCTACGACTTCCCCGGCAACGTGCGCGAGCTGGAGAACCTCCTCGAGCGGGCCTTTGCGCTGGGCGCCCGCGACGAGATCGAGCGGACGAGCCTGCCCGATCTCAGCACCAAGCCCGACGCGCCGGCCGACGCCGCGGTCATGGACACGCTTCCGACCCTCGATCAGGCCGAGCGCGATCTGATCGCGCGAGCCCTCACGCGCTTCCGGAACGACAAGGAGCAGGCCGCTCGCGCGCTGGGCCTCACGGTGCGCACGCTGTACCGTCGCATCAAGAAGTTCGGTCTGATCTAGCAGCACCGTCAACCGACGACCGTCAAATCTGTCATTGGGCGGCGGAGTGCCCGCGATCGCGCGGGTGCAACTTCTCGATTTCACAGCCACGACGTCCTCTGGCACTGAACCTGCTGTCTAGCAGCATCATGAGTTTCCGGGAGTCCGCGGGCCAGCGCTGGATCCTGGTCGCCGACGGCGACGAGGCCTCGGCCCGGTCCGTGGCCAGCTTTCTCCTCCAGGCGCGTCTGCGCGCGTTTCCGACCGCGCGCGGCGTCGAGGCCATGCGGCTCGTCGGCAGGTTTCGCCTCGGCCTGGCGGTGGTGGACGTGGAGCTGCTCGACATGCCGGGCTGCGATCTCGTCAGAAAGCTCCGCGTGCTCGAGCCGGCGCTGCCCATCGTCATGACGACGAGCGATTACAGCCCGGCGACCGAGGTCCAGGCGCGCCAGCTCGGAATCATCCAGTACCTCCACAAGCCGATCGATCTTCAGCGTCTCGATCGCGTCGTCTCCCGGATCTTCAGCCCCGATCCGGAGACGGCGGCGCGGATCACGGTTGCCTCCAACGGGGGTGGGGCAGCATGAAGCGCCGGGGACAGGACGCCGCCGGATCGCCCCCCGCCACGGTCGTCGCCCAGGGGGTCGCCGTCCTGCCCCTGGCCGTCATCTGGAGCGCGCGTCGCGCGCTCCAGTCCGGTTGGTCCGGGCGCACCGGGTAGTGGACCGGTCCGGCGTCGACGCCTCCGAAGCGCTGGCGGGCAAGCTGCGCACGCTCATCCAGCTCATCGAGCTGATCTCCTCTTCGCTCGACACCGACGAGATTCTCCGCCAGATCGCGACCGTAGCGGTGCGGCTGACCGACGCGCGCTGCGTATCGCTCTGGGTCACCGACGAGGCCACCCGCACGGTCGAGCTCCGCGCGTGCTCCGACGCCGCGATCGGCTCGGGGCATCCGAGCCCGCGCCTCGCCTACGGTCAGGGTGTCGCCGGATGGGTGACGCTCCACGACGAGCCGATCAAGGCCGACGACCTCAGCCGGACGTCCATGGTCGCGCGCGAGTGGTATGCCGCCCAGGGCCTCCGGAGCCTGTACGCCCTGCCGATCGCGTATCAGGACTCCGTGGTCGGCGTCCTCGTGCTCATGGCCGAGCAGCCCTTCGACCTCGAGAGCGAGGAATACGAGATCCTCGAGGCCCTGATCGCGGAGGCCGGAGCGGCGATTCGCAACTCTCGCCTGCTGGCGGAGAGCGAGCGCCGCCGCCGCACGGCCGAGGCCCTGGCGGAGCTGAGCCGCCTGAGCAGCGAGACCCTGGATCTCGGCACCGTCACACGGCGGGTGGTGGACAGCGTCCGGACCCTGCTCGGCGCCCGAGAGTCCGCGCTCTACCGGCTGGTGCCCGAGACCGGCGACCTGGCGGCGCTGGCGCTCATGGGCGAGCGGGAGCAGGCGCTGGGGCCCGGCGCGGTCTTCCCGCGCGGAACCGGGGTCGTCGGGCTCGCCGCGCGCGAGCGCCGCCCCATCGCCACGTCGAACTTCGCCGACGACCCGCGCATCCAGCACGACCCGACGATTCTCGAGCGCCTGGGAGGCGCCGCGTATCGGGCCGTCCTCGCCCTGCCGCTCCTGCTCAAGGACCGGGTCATCGGCGCGCTCGCGGTCTGCGACAACGCGGGGCGCGTCTTCCTGGAGAGCGAGATTCGTCTGGCCCAGGCGTTCGCGGACCACGCGGCGCTGGTGCTGGAGAGCGTGCAGCTGTTCGACGACGCGACCCGGCGGCGCCGCGAGGTCGCCGTGCTGGCCGAGGTCGTCGGGCAGATCAACAGCTCGCTCGACCTCGCGACCATCCTCTCGCGCATCGCCGCCGGGGCCTGCGAGCTCACCGGCGGCGACGGCGCCCAGATCGCCCTGCGAGAGCCCGGCACCGACGGCGTTCGGGTGATCCACCGGCGCGGCGCCCGCGGCGCGGCGGACGACGCGCTCATCGGCCTCGTGATCGAGCCCGGAAAGGGCTCCGGCGGCCTCGTCCTGACCACGGGACAGCCGTTCCGGACGACGAACTACGCCGAGGATCCGCGGATCACCCGGGACTACGCCGACCGGGTCGCGGCCGCGGGCGTCGTCGCGCAGATCGTGATCCCCATCCGGGACGGCGAGCTCAAGGGCCTGCTGTACGTCTTCAACCGCACCGCGCGTGCCTTCACCGACCGGGACGAGGCGGCGCTCGCCCGCCTGGCCAACCACGCGGCGGTCGCGATCGGGAACGCCCACTTGCTCGGCGAGATGGAGAGCCGCCGGCGCGAGGCCGAGATGCTCGCCGAGGTCGGCCGGCTCGTCTCGCGATCTCTCGAGCCGGACGAGGTCGGACAGCGCATCGTCGAGAGCGTCGGCCCTCTGCTCGGGTCGGCCATAGCCACCCTGTACCGGATCAGCCTCGAGACCGGCGACTTCGTGCTGCTGGCGAGCACGGGCGTCGGCGCCGACTGGAACCGCACCCTGCCGCGGGGTACCGCGGCGGTCGGCCTCGCGGTGCGCGAGGGCCGGCCCGTGTGGACGCCGGACGCCCTCACCGACCCGCGCATCACCCTCGCCCCCGAGACCCGCGTGGCGCTCGAGAACTTCGAGCATCGCGCGATCCTCGCGCTGCCGCTCGTCGCCGGCGAGCGGGTCTTCGGCGCCCTGGCGGCGCTCGGGCGCACGGGCCGCGTCTTCACGTCGGACGAGATCCGGCTCGCCCAGACGTTCGTGGACCAGGCCGCGATCGCGCTCGACAACGCGCGGCTTCACTCGGAGACGACGCGCCGGAAGTGGGAGGCCGAGGTCCTGGCGGGCGTGGGCCGGCTGGTCACCGAGTCGCTCGACGCCGAGGAGGTCGCAGGGCGGATCGCCGACAGCCTGCGGGCACTCCTCGGGGGCCTCTCCTCGGCGCTCGTCCGCGTCGAGCCGGTCACCGGCGCGCTCGTCGGCCGGCACATCTCGGCCGACGGCTCCGGCCACGACATCGCGTTCCCCGCGGGGACCGGGGCCATGGGCCGCGCCGTGAGCACGCGGCGCCCCGTCGCGACGACGAACGTCCTCACCGATCCGCGGATCGCGCTGACCCCCGAGCTCCACGAATCGCTCCAGGCGCGGCCGCACCTGTCGGCGCTCGCGCTGCCGATGATCGTCGACGACCGGGTCGTCGGCGCCATCGCCATCGGCGACCACGAAGGCCGCGCCTACGACGGCGACGAGGTGCGTCTGGCGCAGGCGTTCGTGGACCAGGCGGCCATGGCGCTCGAGAAGGCGCGCCTCTTCGAGGACTCCGAGCGCCGCCGGCGCGAGGCCGAGATCTTCGCGGAGCTGGCGAGCCAGATCACCGCCTCTCTCGATCTCGACACGATCTTGAAGAGCGTATGCGACGCCGCCCGTGAGCTCTGTCGAGCCGACCTCGGCGTCATCGCTACCCGCGACTCGGCGACCCAGGCGATACTGCTCCGCCACTGGCCCGGCGCTCCGGCGCCGCCCATCGGAAAGATCGTGCCGGGCGACGGGCTCGCCGGCCAGGTGCTGCTGACCGGCCGTCCGTTCCGGACGGAGGACTATCCGCACGATCCGCGTCTGCGGAACGACCCGCAGCCGCTCCTCGAGCTGGAGAGCGTCGAGGCGGCGCTGGCCGTGCCGATACTGACGGACGCGCGCGTCGAAGGGCTCCTCGCCGTGTACAACCGCTCGCCGCGGCCGTTCACCGACCGGGACGAGGCCCGGCTCGCGCGGCTGGCCGCGCAGACCGCGATCGCGATCCGCAACGCTCAGCTGCGCGAGGCGCGGCGCGCCTATCAGGCGCGGCTGGAGGCGTTGCTCGCCGTGAGCCACGAGCTGTCGAGGATCCAGCCGGTCGAAGAGCTGCTCGGCGCGATCGCGGCCGCGTGCGGCGAGGTCCTCGAATCCGAGTCGGTCGGCTTTCGCCTGGTGGAGGGCGACGAGCTCGTGGCCGCCGGGCTCGTGGGCGACGCCAAGGAGACGATGTCGACCTCGCGCATCAAGATCGGCGAGAGCCTGAGCGGCATCGTCGCCGGCACGGGCGCGCCGCTGCGGCTCGACGACGTGACGGAGGACGCGCAGCTCATCCCGGCGCACCGGAACGCCGTCAAGCGGCTCGGCTACCGCGCGTTCCTCGGCGTGCCCATCAAGGTCGGCGAGCGGGTGATCGGCGTGCTGTCGATCCGGACGCGGCGACCGTCCGGCTTCTCGGCGGAGGACGAGACGATCGCCACGGCCTTCGCGTCGCAGGCCGCGACGGCGCTGGAGAACACGCGCCTGTTCCGCGAGGTCCAGGTGGCTGCCGAGGAGGTGGCGCGGGCTCAGGAGGCGCTTCTCCAGGCCCAGAAGATGGACGCGATCGGCCGCCTCGCCGGCGGCGTGGCCCATGACTTCAACAACCTCCTCACGATCATCCACGGCCGCTGCCAGATCCTCCGCAAGCGCTTCGAGCCCGGCACCAAGCCGCGTCAGGACCTCGATCTGATCCAGCAAACGGCCCACCGGGCCGCGGCGCTCACCAAGCAGCTCCTGGCCTTCAGCCGTCAGCAGGTGCTCCAGCCGCGCGTGCTGCGGCTCAACGGAGCCGTCGGCGAATCGGTCTCGATGTTGCAGCGGCTGATCGGCGAGCACATCACTCTGAAGACCGTGACGGGCGCGCGGCGCGACCGGGTCAAGGCCGATCCGACCCAGCTCGAGCAGGTGCTCATGAACCTCACGATCAACGCCCGCGACGCGATGCCGCGGGGCGGCCGCCTCACCATCGAAACGGCCGACGTGGAGCTCGACGAGGCCTTCGCGCGCGAGCACCCCGGGGCCGCTGCGGGCCCGCACGTGCGCCTGTCGGTGAGCGACGATGGCGTCGGGATGAGCGCCGAGATCCAGGCGCGCATCTTCGAGCCGTTCTTCACGACGAAGGACAAGGGGCGCGGCACCGGGCTCGGCCTCTCGATGGTCTACGGCATCGTGCAGCAGCACGGCGGCTACGTCGGCGTCCGCAGCGAAGAAGGCCGCGGGACGACCTTCGAGATCTACCTGCCGTGCGCGAGCCTCACGGACGACGACCGCGCCGAGCCGGGCCCAGAGCGCGGCGGCGAATCGCGCGGCTCGGAGACGATCCTCCTGGTCGAGGACGAGGCCGACGTGCGCGAGCTGACCCGCGAGATCCTCGAGATGGCGGGCTACACCGTACTGGAGGCGGCGCGCGGCGAGGAGGCGCTGCGGCTCTGCCGCGAGTCAGCGCGGCCGATCGACCTCTTGCTCAGCGACGTGGTCATGCCGCAGATGAGCGGCCCCGAGCTCGCGCGCCAGATTCTCGCGCTGCGTCCGAGAACGAGGGTTGTCTACATGTCGGGGTACACCGACGACGCGCTCGGCTACCACGGCGGGCTCGACCCGGAGATCATCCTGCTGCCGAAGCCGTTCACGCCCGAGTCGCTGATGCACCACCTGCGGCTCGCGCTCGACGGCGCCGCCCGGCGCGGCTAGCTCACCGAACCTTCCGGGTCCCGCGGACCACCGGGGTCTCCGGCTCCATCACGAAGCGGATGCGCGGCAGGTCCGTATCGCACGTCGAGACGCTCGCCGAGATCGGCGTCGTCAGCTCGACCAGGACGGCGTTCCACGCCTCGGGCTCGAAGCGGCTCACGCAGGCGCGGCCGCGGCTGGCCTGATGCAGCGTGTAGTGCGGATCCACCTGGATCAGCTGTGCCGCTCCGGCGACCCGGGCCAGGGTCACCCCGTGGATGTACTGAAGGTCGCCGCCCGAGACGACCTCCGGATCGACCAGCGCCAGCTCGAGGATCGTCCGGCCTTCTCGACGCACTGTCGCGGCCACCCGGTCGTGATAGCGCCGGAGCGCGATCTCGCCCTGCACCGCCGGATAGCCCCAGCGCTCGCGGAGGGCGGTCACGGCGTCCGGGCTGGACGCGACGGCGCCTAGCACGTAGCCGCGCGGGTGAACGCCGGCCCGCGCCATCAATCTCACCTGCGCCAGGCTGAAGGGCCCGAGCGGGCTCTCTGGATAGCGCGTCACCACGAAGGTGACGTATTCGGGGATGGCCGGGTGGAGCGCCCGCGGCAGGAGCGCGCACGAGCCGTCGGCGATCTCGCACGCGAGCTGGAGGACCTCGGCCTTCGGCAGCTCCCACGCCTCGGTGTCGAGGTCGCGCATCGCCGGCAGGCTGTCGGCGATCGTCGCGAGCTCGAGCTCGCCGAAGACGGGCATCAGGACTTGCCACCGTTGAACGCGGGCATGACTTCCTTCCCGAAGAGCCGCAGGCTCGCCAGCACGTCGGCCTGCGGGATCGACTCCGCGGTGTTGAGCAGGAAGTTCACGCGGTCGACGCCGCACGCTTCCCAGCGCTTGAGCGCGCGCGTGATGCGCTCGGGCCCGCCCAGGCAGAGTCCCTCGCCCGCCTGCTCGGAGGCGTCGGGTCCGGTCGCCTGGCGGCGCAGCTGCGGCAGGAGGCCGAGCGACGGATACGATTTGGACGGGTACGTCTCGCGCACCGAGATGAGCTGCGCCGCGAGATAGTTGAAGTGGTTCGCCATCTGGCGTCCAGTCTTGAGCCCGACGGCGTCGTCCTCTCCGCAGTAGAGGAAGTTGACGGTCGACACCTGATCGTTGACGAACTCGCCGACCGGCTCGCAGAGCTGGATGCGCCGGCGATACTCGGCGATGCGCTTCTCTTGCTCGGCGAACTGGCCGAAGGTGAGGCCGAGGCTGCCGAGCCCGCGGTCGGCGGCATCGAGCTCGGTGCCCGGGCTCGTCACCGCCACCCACATCGGCGGGTGTGGCCGCTGATAGACTTTCGGCAGGATCGTGCGGCGCGGCATCGACCAGAACTCGCCCTCGAACTCGAACTTCTCCGACGTCCACATCCGCGGCAGACAGCGCACGAACTCGTCCCAGCTCTTCTTCGTGACGTCCGGGCTCGCGTTGAACCCGGCCAGCTCGGTCCACGTCGCCGAGCGGCCCGTGCCGACCTCGACGCGGCCGCCCGAGAGGATATCGAGCACCGCCGTGCGCTCGGCGATCTTGATCGGGTGGTTGAACTCGGGCACGCAGACGACGATGCCGAAGCCGACCCGGATGCGTTTGGTCACCATCGCGCACGCCGTCAGGAACAGCTCCGGCGCCGGACAGTGCGAGTACTCCTCCAGGAAGTGGTGCTCGACCGCCCAGACCTGGTCGAAGCCCAGCTCGTCGGCGAGCTTCACCTGCTCGAGCGCGTTATCGTAGACGGTCCGCTCCGACTCGCGCGTCCACGGACGCGGCACCGAGAGCTCGTAGAAGAGTCCGAATTTCATGAGCGCGCCTTTCGCGGGCGCGCGTGGCTCGACAGCCCGCGCTCCCAGAGATATTCCTGCTCGCCCAGGTGCTTGCCGACCCAGCGGCCGAGCACGAAGAACACGTCGCTCAGGCGGTTCACGAAGCGGAGCGGCCACTCGCCGATCGGCTCCTGGCGCGACAGCGCCAGGAGCTCGCGCTCGGCGCGCCGGCACACCGTCCGCGCCTGATGGAGAAATCCGTTGATGCGCCCGCCGCCCGGCAGCACGAAGGACTTGAGCGGCGGCAGATCTTTTTGACAGCGATCCATGAGCTCTTCGAGCTCCTTCACCTCGCCCTCGCCGACCTTGAACATCCCCTCGTACTCGGCGTCGGGCGGCGTCGCGAGCTCGCTGCCCAGATCGAAGAGCTGATTCTGAATCTTTCGCAGCACTTCGTCGAGCCAGCGGTGGCGCTCGCCCGCGTCGAGCCGCTCGGCGTTGAAGACGCGCACCAGGCCGACGACGGCGTTCAGCTCGTCGACGGTGCCGTAGGCCACGATCCGGGGCGAGTCCTTCGGGATGCGCTTGCCGCCGACCAGCGAGGTCTCGCCCTTGTCGCCGGTGCGAGTGTAGACGCGCGTGATGCTGATCGGCATGGAGCCTCCCTCCCTTTGTACGGTCAACGGTATTCTACTTGAACGCGCCAGGCCGCTCGGGGATGATCGGAGCGTGAGATCGCGCGCCCGCGCGGTGCTGGCCGCCGCCTGCAGCATCCACTTCGTCCACGACGGATTCTCGGACATCCTCTACGTGCTCCTGCCGATCTGGGCGAGCGAGTTCCGGCTGACCTTCGCACAGGTCGGCGTCATCCGGACCGCCTACAGCGGCGGCATGGCCGCATTCCAGATTCCCGCGGGGCTGCTCGCCGAGCGGTGGGGCGAGCGGCGTCTGCTCGCCGCGGGGACGGCGGTCACGGCGGGCGGGTTCATCGTCGCCGGTCTGGCCGGTGGCTTCCTCTCCCTGCTGCTCGTGCTCCTGATCGCCGGGCTCGGATCCGGCGTGCAGCACCCCCTCTCGTCGTCGCTCGTCTCGAAGGCGTACGAGACGGGCCCGCGGCGCGCCGCGCTCGGGACCTACAACTTCTCCGGCGATCTCGGCAAGGTCGCGGTGCCGGCGGCGGTCGCCTTCGCCGCGCTCCTGGTCGGGTGGCGAGCCGCCTCGGCGGCGTACGGCGTGATCGGCCTCGTGGCCGCGGCCGCGATTCTCGGCATCCTCGCGCGGCTCGCGCCAGAATTGCCGGCTCCCGCCGCGGATGACCGGGCGCAGGCGACGTTCGGGGCCCGGTCGGGCTGGGGGATTCGCAATCTACGCGGCTTCCAGTCCCTGACCGCAATCGGGATGATCGACAACGCGACGCGCACCGGGTTCCTGACGTTCCTGCCCTTCGCGCTGATCGCGAAGGGCTCCTCGGTCGCGGGTGTCGGCACCGCACTGGCGCTCCTGTTCGCGGGCGGCGCCGTCGGCAAGTTCGCCTGCGGTGTAGTCGCCGAGCGTCTCGGCGTGATCCGCACGGTGGTCCTCACCGAGGCCGCGACGGCGCTCGGGATCCTCGTGCTGATCCCCGCGCCGCTGCCGGCGGCGCTGGCGATCCTGCCGCTGATGGGCGTGGCGCTGAACGGGACGTCTTCGGTGCTCTACGGCACCGTCGCCGATCTCGTCAGCGCCGACCGGCGCTCGCGCGCGTACGGCCTCTACTACACGCTGACGATCATGTCGTCGGCGCTCGCGCCCTCGTTCTACGGCCTGCTCG